>Ga0180431_10001368_pt1 | contig 34308 bp, 30 predicted proteins | sample SS_ome_11_FD_132459 | JGI IMG/M metagenome (GOLD analysis project Ga0180431, IMG submission 132459) | Hypersaline lake sediment archaeal communities from the Salton Sea, California, USA - SS_1_MS_1 metaG | ecosystem: Environmental > Aquatic > Non-marine Saline and Alkaline > Hypersaline >... | reverse complement strand
TACATCCCCACCTGCGACCACGGCGTCCCGGCCGAAGTGTCCCTCGACAACTACCGCCACTACCGCAAGCGCTGCGTCGAACTGGGCGGATAGCGTCGAACTAGCGACACGCTGAGCGCTTCAGCGTGAAGCTGTTGATCACCTGATCGTCGATGTTGATGATGTTGTACGTCACGGTCGGGTCGGGCTTGGTGGTGTCGAAGACGAGCTGCCCGTAGGAGCACTTGGCGTTGTAGCTGAACAGGTTGCCCTTGACCGCGCCGTGCGTGTGCACGTTGGTCAGGCGGGAGCTTTCGAACTCGTACAGCGGGTAGGCCCCCTTGCGGTCGAGCTTCCAGATGTCCGACCGGTGGCGGTCGGCCGACAGGAGGAAGACGCCCTCGATCCTGTTGGCGGCCAGGAAATCGCATATCTCCTTGCGCTCGTTCGCAAAGCCGTCCCAGGTGTCCTTGCTCCTGCCCTTGGTGCCGACGGCCCACGGCACGGGCGAGCAGAGGACCTTGAACGTGCCGGTGGAGGCCTTGAGGCGCTCGAAGAACCACTTTTTCTGCACGGGCCCGAGCATGGTGGCGTTCGGCTTGCCGGGATTGGCGCGGTAGTAGCGCCCGTCGAGCATGATGAAATCGACGTCGGCGATTCTGAAGTGGCACCAGCAGCCGGGCTGCTTCTCGCCGCCGCCGTAGTACGGGTTGACCCAGTTGCGCCTGAACAGGCGCCACGCCGGACGCTTCCACTCGGGGGTGTCGATCTCCGCGCCGGGCACGCAGTCATTGGTGCCGAAGTCGTGGTCGTCGTAAATGGCGTAGACGGGTGTGCGGGCCACCAGCGCGCGGAACTCCGGGCGCGAATAGCGCCGATTGTAGCAGTGCTGCTGGGCGGCGGGGACGGTGGGACGGTCGATGTAGACGTTGTCGCCGAGCATCAGCATGGCCAGCGGGCGGCGCCGGGCGATAGTGGTCCACATGTGCTCGTGCCAGGGCGTGTACCCCGCCCCCCCGCCGAAGACGACGGCGAACCTGGCCTTCGCGCCCGGGGCCGGATACGTGCGGAACGTCGGTTTGGGCTTGCCGGGACTGAAGTCAGTTATCCCCTCGCCCTTGACCGTGTAGGCGTACTCCGTGTCGGGCTTCAGGCCGGTCAGGTCGATGACGGCCGTGTGGTCGGTGGCCTCGGTGGCCTGGACGGTCGTGCTCTTGCCCGCCGGCGACAGGTCGACCGTCACGGTGGTCCGGCAGCCCGTGCGCACCCAGATCCGCGCGCTGGTATGCGTCACCGAGCCCACCATGGGCCCGTGCACGAGGCGCGACGCGCCCCGCGTAGCCGGCAGCATGGCCTTGCCGGTGGCCCACGGCTTGTGGAGCCCTTCGAGCCCGGTCAGGAACCGCCCGGCCGGCAGGCCGTTGGCGACGGCGAGCTTGGCCTGCTCGGCGGCCTTGACGTGCTCGCCCTTGACGCCGTACGACACCGCCAGAAGGTAGCGGTACTCGGCGTCCTTGGGATGGTCGCCCAGATACGCCTCGGTCTTCTTGACGGCCTGGTCGACCTGGCCGGTGGCCAGGGAGGTGATGACGTCGCGTGAGGCCTTCTTGTACTGCCCGCGCCGTTTGCGCCCGCTGGGGGGCTTCCTGGCCGCCAGCCCCGCCACAATGGCCAGCGCCACCATCCCCGCCAAGGCCAGCGGGCCCGCCAGTCTTCGCACACGCGTCATAGGTCTTCTCCCGCATCCGAGGTCCGACACCTCAGATCGCAGATCTCACATCACAGATTCACACACCGCGCGGAACACACCTGCAATTCACTACGGCTTGCCGACCCGGCCCTTTCGGCCGCCGAGGATGGGCAGGTAGCGATAGTAGACTTCCAGGGTAAGCGTGGCCATGGCGGTGGTGTAGATCTTTCCGCCGCCGTTGTGCCCGGCGTACTTTCCGTTGGCCGGCCAGGAGCCCTCGTCGGAGCCTCCGCGGCGCTGGAGCGTAATCAGGTAGTCCCGTATTTTCGGGTTCCACTTCTCCCAGGGCTTTCCGCCCATCTGGAACAGCGCCAGGGACGTGTAGTACCAGCAGTAGTAGTTGTCCCGCTGTCGCCCTTCGCGTATCAGGTAGGTGCCCAGTTCGTTCTGCTGGGCGTCGGTGAGTTCCTGCCCGAGGAGCATGCGTGAGAAGGCGGCCTCGGCGCTCATGGCGGGGCTGGGCGACCGGCTCTGGTATCCGGCCAGGACGCGCGTCCTGCCCCCGCCGACGCGGTGGAGGTACCTGAAGGCCCCGTCGCGGGTCTTGCGGGGAATCTTCATGCCGAGCCGTTCGGTGCTGTGCAGCGCCATCACGCACCACCCGACGACGGAGGTATCGCCCCGCTCTCCGGGCGCATATCGCCATCCGCCCCCGCTGCGGTGCTGCGCGCGGAGGATGTACTCGGAGCCTTTGAATGCGGCCTTTCGATACGTGGGGTCTGAGGTCATGGCGGCGGCTTCGGCCAGGGCGAGCGTGGCGATGGCGTGCCCGTACATCCTCCCGCCCCCTTCCCACAGGCTGCCGTCGGACCGCTGCCTGGCCATCAGGTAGTTGAGTCCCCGGCCGACGGTTTTCTGGTAGTCGTTTGCCGTAGCGGGGGTGTATCCGGCGGCGAGGTTGCACAGGACGGCCAGGCCCGTCAGGGCGATGTCGGACTGTCCGGCCTTGCGCACCCGCCGGGTGTGCCGGTCGGTGACGGTGGTCCATCGCCCGTTGCCCTGCTGCGTATCGGCCAGGTACCGCAGTGCCCGTTCGACCGCCCGCTCAGACTTCTCCGTTCCGCCCATCGTCTTCACCAGCCGGGTACGCTCCAGGGGTGAACGGTGGCTCAGTTTCTCCGGCGAGACCAGCACGCCGGGGGCCAGGTCTTCCGGGGCGATCGGCGGGGCCAGGTCCGAGATATCGGCGGCGCCTGGTCGCTCGGCCGCACGGGCCGGCCGCAGTGAGTCTTTCAGGCCGATCAGCGAGGTCGGCCCGTCCGGCCGGTCCGTCAGCATGGCCAGGCGGACGGCCTTGCGGGCCCCCGCCGGGTCCGGCCTGGCCGGGGTCCGGGGGGTGATGACGGCTTTGCCGGTCTCGGCGGCGGAGTCCGGCGGCGCGGGCTCGTCGGTGGCGCGGACGGGCTGGTCGGCCTGCGGCAGGCGGATCTTCGGCGGGGAGGGATCCCGGGGCGCGCCCAGCGCGATCTCCTCGGCCGCCGGCGACGCCGGACGTTCCGTCCCGCCCAGGGGCGTCACGCTGGAGGAACTCACCGCCTTGGTGCGTAGGGGTTTGGGCGTGATCTGACCGGCCGGTGCTCGCACCGACTCAGGGACCGCCCGGCGAGACACCGTGCCGGGGCGGGGCGGAGAAACGTCATCCGAGACGGCCTCGGCCCGCACCGGACCGGGCGATAGCTTCGGAGCAGCGAACGTCGGCGCCGACGCCAGCATCTCCATGTCCGGCGGGGACACCTCGGCGTCGGGCTCCGCGGCGTCGGGCTCCGCGGCATCACGAACGAGCGGCTCGCTGCCGGCAATCGACCGCGCGGGCGCCGACGGCGCAGGGGGCGCGTCCAGCGCCACCGTCTTGGCCTTGGCCGCCGGCATGGTGGTCGGCCGCCGGAAGGGCGCCGGCGGCGGGTCCGGGGACATCGAGACGACCCGTTCGCCGCGGTCGATCCTGACCGTCCGAACGTCCGCCGGCGCGGCGGGTTTCGGCTGTACGTCGACGAGATCGGTCTTCGGGGGCGGGTCGCGCGGCACCAGCCGCTCAACCGGACGCTCGACCACTGTCATTTCCGCCGTGCTGTGCACGGGGCGCACGGGGGCGACCTCCTCCGCTCGCGGGGCCGTGGCCTTGGCGACGCGATCGGGCACGTCGGCCCGGCGCGGCGCGGGGGTCTCGCCCTCCGGCGGGGCCACGTCGGGCATGGCCTCGTCGCGTGCAACGGGCGCCCGCGCGAAGTCCATGTTCAGCACGGGGGCCACGGGCATGGGCGTTGGCGTGGGCGGTTCGACGGCTTCGGTCGTCTTGGGGCGGTCCTTGCGGCGGGGAACCACAATCTCCATCACGCCGGACCTCGGGGGCGCCGCGCCGGTGGGCATCTGGGCCGGCGGGAGACTGACCGTCTCCAGCGGCGGAAGGTCGATCTGCGAGCGCTTGACGGCGGCCTGTTTCGCCTCGGCCACCGGCAGGTCGCTGACCTGGTCCCTGATCTCCGAAACGACCTCCACGCGCCGGGACAGGTCCAGGTTCAGCGCCACCTCCATGTCGGCTTCCTTGACGTGCCTGACGATCTGCCTGGACAGCTCGTGCAGCGAGAACATCAGCGTCAGCAGGACGTGCAGCAGCAGGGAGACGACCGCGCATTTCTGGATGGTGCTGAGGTGCCTGTACCCGCCGGCCTTGAGGAACAGCAGCAGCGGCACCAGCAGCGCCACCGCACCGAGGAACACCCAGACGCTCCAGCCGAGTTCGGGCAGGTCGCGGCCGGTGCGGTCGGTGTAGACCTCCCGCGAGGCGGTCCTGTAGAGGTCGTAGTTACCTCGGCCGGCATCGCGGTCCGAACTGAAGTACATGGTGAAGCCCGCGTCGGCCAACTGCGGGTCGGTCTCGTTGGCGTCGGTGTTGACTTCCGGGCCGAGGTTCTCGGGACCCGGCCAGTCGGCGGCGGTGATCCGCACGCGATACAGGTCGAACCCGCCCGATCCGCCCGGACGGTTCGACGCGAAGTACAGGAAGTCTCCCGCGGGCGAGACGCAGGGCGCGCCTTCGTGACTGGGGGTGTTCACCCCGGGCACTTCAACGGCCTGATCGCACACCAGGGGCGCCCCGCCCCGGGCCGGGCGCGTTGTGGGCCGGCCGGACGGACGGGTCGCGGGGGCCGGCCGTTTCGCTTCCGTGGTCGACTCTCGGCAGGCGGCGACGAACAGGTCGTAGTCGCCGATTTCGCCCTGGCGGATGGTGGCCTTCCACTTGAGCGCCCCGCCGGCGCGTTCGGCGGCCTTGCGGTTCGTCGCGAAGAACAGCCGACGACCCTCGACGTCCAGCGCCGGGCCGTACTCGTTGTGGGGCCCGTTGACGGCCGGGCCGAGGTTCACCGCCGGGCCCCACCCCTCGTCCGTGCGAGCCGCGGCCCAGAGGTCATACCCGCCGAGCCCGCCCGGGCGGTCGGAGTAGAACAGCAGCGTCCGGGCATCGGGCGACAGCCGCGGGCCCAGCTCGTCGTGCGGCGTGTTCACCGACGCGACCGGCTCGGGCGTGCTCCACTGCCCCTCCCGCCGCACGCTGACGTACAGGTCGGCGCCCTTGCCCGGCAGGCCCCGCACGAAGTACATTTCGCTGCCGTCGGACGACAGGCAGACCTCGTATTCCTCCCCGGGCGTGTTGACCTGCTCGGCCATCGGCTCGGGGGGCAGCCAGAGCACGTCGCGCGACTGGGCCCGGTCCCGCGCGACGGTCAGGTCCATGCCGTCGGTCCATATGCCTCGCCCGCGGACGTAGATCGCCCCGGCGACAAGCAGGCCCACGACGACGGCCGCCGCGAGCCCCCCGACCCACCACCACAGTTTGGACCGTCGGGTTGTCCGGTGCGGTTCGGTCATGATCCGGAGGCTTGTTCTTTCGGGACGTAGTCCGCCACCGTCTTGGGGTCCTCAACGATGTACCCGATGTTCACTTCCGCGATGCCTCGCTGCCGGGCCTGCGCCACCACCCACGCGAAGTGCGCGTGTATGCTTCGCTTGTCGGCCCGGACGAGCACGTTGCGGTTCGGCTCGTCCCGCGCGATCTGCGTGAGCATCTCGGCGACCTTCTTGCGGGTCATGGTGTTGCCGGAGACCGTGATCGTCCCGTCGTGCAGGATGTTGACGATGAACTGCGGGGGCGGGGCGGACATCGGCTTGATCGACCGCGACGCGCCGGGCAACTGGGCCTTGATGTCCAGCTCCTCCTGGTGGAACGTGGTGGCCACCAGGAAGAAGATCAGCAGCAGGAAGACCATGTCGATGAGCGGCATGAGGTTGGGCGGCGCCTGGGTGTGGAACCCGGTCTTGATTCTCATGATGTCACCCTCACGCTTCGGCGCCGGCGGCGCCGGGCGTGTAGAGGTCCACGAACTCCATCGTCACGTCGTTCATCTGGTGGACCATCTGGTCGATCTTCCCGAGGAAGTAGTAGTAGAGGATCAGGACGGGAATGGCCACCACCAGCCCGGCGAAGGTGGTCACCAGGGCCTGGTAGATTCCCGTGGCGAGCTTCGAGGCCTTGCCCAGCCCGGCGATCGAGGCCACCTGGAACGCCTCGATCATCCCCCAGACCGTGCCCAGCAGCCCGAGCATCGGCGCCACCGCCGAGACGCCGAACAGCAGGTGCATGTTCCGCCGAAGCTTGTCCACCTCGATGGCGCCGGCGTCCTCGACGGCGCGTTCGACGGCCTCTTCGCTCCTTTTCATCTTGCGGATTCCGGCGGCGACGACGCGGCTCAGGGGTGAGCGGTGGGCGTTGCAGTAGTCCAGGCCGGCCTGGGGGTCGCGGTGCTCGCCGTTGAAGACACCCTTGAGCCCCGGCATAAAGCTCCTGGGAATCACCGCGCTCTTGCGCAGCGCCAGCAGCCGCTCGATGATGATCGTCAGCCCGACCAGACTGCACAGGCCGATCGGGATCATGAACTGCAGCCCGCCCTTCTCGAGCAGTTCGAGGAAGGTCATTTGGGGCGTGCTCGTGGCCTCGGTTTCCGCGCCGGCGGCGGCCCCTGTCGCGTCGTCCTGGGCGCGGCAGAGCCCGGCGCCGGCGACCAGCACCACGGCCGCCACGATCAGCCATACCGGTACGATGCTGAATACTCCAGTCTTCCGTTTCACGTTCATTCTCCTCAAGGGACAGCGTCAAGCACGAAGCTCGAGCTTCGATATTCGTGCTCTGCCTTTGCCGTTCTATCAGTTTCCAAGCTTCTTGAGTTCTGCCGCGGCCAACGCGGCTTCTTTGCTCTTGGGGTACTTCTTGATGCACAAGGCGTACTGGCTCTTTGCGGCTTCGGGGTCCTTGGCGGCGCGGAAAACGTTGCCCGCTTCCAGCAGCGCCTTGGACGACCAGGCCGGATAGTCGTACACGGTGTCGACGGAGATCAGTTCGGCCGCCGCCTTCTTGTAGTTGCCCTCGGCGAAGTAGGTCTGCCCGATCTGGTACTTGGCGCGTGCGGCGGTCGGGCCGTCGTGGGTCTTCTCGACCAGGGCGTACCATTTCCGCGATTCGGGGTACTTCTTGCGCCCTTCCAGCGACCAGCCGGTCCCGAACCGCGCCAGGTAGGCCCACTGGCCCTTGGGAAACCGCCCCAGGTAGTCGGCGAAGGTGGCCTCGGCCTGCTTGAAGTCCTGGCTGTTGTTCTGGACCTGCCCGAGCTTGATCAGGGCGTTGGGCACCAGCTCGTGTTTGGCAAAGCCCTTGACCATCGCGGCGAAGTGCTTGCTTGCCTGGGCGTACTTCTTCAGGTTCGTCTGCGCCACCCCCGCAAGGTACAGCGCCGAGGCCGTGTGCTCGTGCTTCGGATACGCCGACGCGAACGCCGACATCGCCGAGGCCGTCTTCACGTCGTCACCGGTCTTCTCGTAGCAGCAGCCGACCTGGTACCGGGCGGCCTGGAGCAGGTGCGGCTCGGCCTTCTTGTCGGCGATGACGGCCTCGAACAGCACCGCGGCGGCGGGGTAGTCCTTCGCGAGGTACAGCATGCTGCCCAGTTCCGTCCTCGCCGCGGTCAGCAGGGCGCTGTCGGGATAGGCCTCGATCAGCCGGCGGTAGGTGGCGGTGGCGGCCTTGGGGTCCTTCGTCTCGCGCTGGGCCCAGGCCAGGTCGTACAGCACGCCGTCGCTGACGGTCTTCCGGTCGCCGGCCAGGGCGACGAGGACCGCCTTGGCCTCGGCGTGCTTGCCGAGTGCGGTCAGGCACTTGCCGACCTCGTACCTGGCCTCGGCGGAACTGTCGCCGGCGGGGTAGGCCTTCACGTAGCCCTGGAACAGCGTCAGCGCCGCGGCGTGCCGACCGGCACGCTTGGTGGCCACCGCCTGCTGGTAGGCCGCGTCAGACGCGCGGGGATGCTTGGGGTAGGCCTTGACCATGGCGGCGAACCGCTCGGCGGCCTGGAGGTACTTCTCGTTGCCGTAGTCAATCCACGCCAGCAGGTACGCCGCCCCCCCCGCCAGGTCGGGCGTGGCGGTCTTGGCGGCCAGGACCTTGCCCAGGGCCGACGCGGCCTTGTCCATCTTGCCCTGTTCGTAGGCCAGGTGACCGTACTCGAAGGTCGACCGGACGACCCACGGGGAGCCGTCCGGGCCTTTCATGCCCTTCGAGAACGCCTTGGCCGCGTCGTCGGTCTTGCCGGCCCGGAGGCAGGCGATGCCCAGCCTGCACCGGGCCCGCGCGGCGTGGTCCTTGCCCACGTCCAGGTAGCGGTCGATGGTCTTGATCGCGGCGCGGTACTGCTTCAGCGCCAACTGCGATTCGCCCAACTGGAGAATCGCCTCCCGGAGGGGGGCGCTGGCGGCCAGCTTCTTGTCCCCCGCCAGCGGCGCCAGGACCGCCACCGCCCGCTCGTGGTCCTCGGCCAGGTGGGCGCATTGGCCCCGGCGCACGCTGAAACGCAGCGCTCTGGCGCCGTCCTTGGCCGCGATGGCCGCGGCGGCCAGGGCGGCAAAGGCCTTTTCGGCCGGGCCGTACTTGCCCGCCAGAAGCAGGTTCTCGGCGGACAACTCGGCGGCGGCGGCGGCGATCGGGCCCGGCGGGGTCTTGGGCACCTGCTCGCAGAGCGCCTGGCTCTGGGCGTACTTCTTGAGCTGGTGCAGGCAGAAGGCCTCGCGGTACAGCGTCTCGACCGCGCGGGGGCCCTTGGGCCAGGCCTTGCGGTAGGCCTGGAAGTCGGCCGCGCCCTGGGCAAACTCCCCGCCCGACAGCGAACACATGCCCGCGTCGAAGGCGATCCGCTCGCGCATGACGCTGTCGGTCTTCTTGTTCTTGGCCAGCGCGAGCAGGGCCTTGCGGGCCTCGGCGTGCTTGCCGTCGGCCATGTCGCACCGCCCCAGCCAGTACTGTGCCCGGATGGCCCGCGCCGCGTCGGTCTTGGCCACCGCCGTGAAGGTGGCGCGAGCGTCGGGTATCTTCCCGGCCTCCCACTGGGCCAGGGCCAGTTGCATCCGGGCGGCGGGAATGTACGGGCATTTTTTGACGGCCAGGACCGCCTTGCACTGGGTGATGGCCTCGGTGTACTTTCCGGCGTCGTAGAGGACCAGGGCCAGCCCGTAGTATCCCCCGGGGCGCTGCGCCGGCGGGGCGACCTCGAGCATCTTCCGGTACATGGTTTCGGCCCGATCGTACCGGCCCAGGTCGCGGAGGCACTGGGCCGACAGCACCATCGCGCCCACGCGGCGGGGATCGTTCGGCCGGTCGACGAGTTCTTCCAGAGCGGCGACGGCCTCGGCGTTCTTGCCCAGCTTCCGCAGGCTCTGGCCCTGGAAGTACCGCGCGATGAATCGCCCGGGCGCGTCGGGGTAGGCCTTGACGTACGCCTCGCACGCGGCGCCGCACTCGGTCGGCTGGTCGCCGAAGAACAACGCCTGGATCAGGTTCACGCCCGCCCGGACGGCCTGGGGGCTCTTGGGCGCTTCGGCCATCAGCTTCCGGAGGGTGGCGGCGGCCTTGGCGTAGTCCTTCAGCACGAGCCGGCAGTAGCCCAGGACCAGCATGGCGTCGTTGTGGTGCTTGAAGCCCTTGACCTGGGCGACGGCGGCCATCGCCTCGGCGGCCTTGGCGTACTGCTTCAGGTAGTACCTGCACCCGCCCAGCCCGTACAGGGCGTCCGTCGCTCGCGGGTCCTTGCCGTAGTCCTTGAGGAATGAGGCGTAGGTGTCGGCGGCCATGTCGTACCGACCGGCGGCGTAGTGGGCGCCGGCGGCGCGGAGGACCTTGCCGCCGGGGTCGACCTTGGGGGCGGCCTCCTGCGCCGCGGCCGCGTGGGCGACCGTGGCCAGGACCACCACACCGTAGAGGACAAAACGCGAACCGGTCATGGAGCCACCTCCGTCAAGACCTGGCAGTCCGGCCGCCGGGCCTTCTGCGTCGCCGTTGCGGGCGCGTGATTTCCCGGCCGGAAACCTCCGGTGTGCCCGCGGCGGCATGTTACCGTTGTCCAGAGAACAGTTCATGTTCCTGACATTCGTGCCGGTGAGGAACTGCCGCAAGCGTCAAAGGAAGGCCCGTCGACCTTCCCGTGCTGTTAAACCGTCATATTACGGGGCCGAATCGGGCGCGTGCAAGATATCTTCCCAGCGCACGGACCCGTTGCGCGTGGAGGTCGCGGGCCAGGGCGTCGAAGCGGCCTTCGACCCGGGCGACCAGGCGGGCGCGTCCGGCCTGCGCGTCGTATCGCGACCGCCCCAGGCGAACCAGCAGGGCCACCAGCGAGTGAAAGTCGTCCAGGTGGATCTGCTCCGGCGCGATGCGCGTGCCCCGGCCGCGGTTGTGGTAGTTGGCCAGGGGCAGGCATACCGCCGCCGAACGCCGGCCGAATGCCTGGTATACCGTCGACTCGCACGTGCCGCCCGGCATGAGGCACCGGCCAAACGTCCCGGCCCCCTCGGCCGACAACTCCCCCGCCACCGCCGCCACGTGAGCCGTCAGGGACGGATCGAACGTCCGGGCGGCGTCTCCGACGCGGATGACGGCGCCGGCCCCGAGGGGCGCCGCGGGCTGGGCGCGGGAGGCCTCGACACCCACAACCGCCGCCCGAGGCGGGATGCTTCCGGCCCGGCACGCCGCCACCGCACCGACAAACCCCACCTCCTCCGCCCGCGTCAGCAGTGCGGTCACGTCGGCCTCGGCGCCGTCGTCGGCCAGGTGACGCAGCGCGCACAGCACGGCGGCCACGCCGGCCAGATCGTCGCACGCCCGGGCCGAGACCCGCCCGCCCTGGACCCTCACCGCGGGTACGTCCCACATCCCCACCGTCCCGGGCGGAACGGAGGCGGGCCTGTCCAGCCTCAGGCGGACCGACAGCCCGTTCGTGGATCGCATGCGGTCGGCCGACTCGACGTCGGCGGACAGTGGCCCGGCGGGGGCGAAGAACCTGGCGCGGGCGCCGGGGAAATACTCACCCTCCACGGACCCGAGGAACCGGGCCCACAGCGTTCGTCCTCGGCGGGCGGTGGCGACGAAGCCCGGATGGTCCATGTGCGCGGCGAACACCCACGCCCGCCCCGGCCGCCCGCGCCGATAACGCAGCAGGACATTGCCCGCCTCGTCCAGGGCGAACCCCAGGGACGGCAGCTCGGCGAACCGGCGGACATGCTCGACGACGGCCTGCTCCCGGAACGGGGCCGTCGGCACGCGGAGCACCGAGCGGAGCGTCTGGAGGTCCCGGTTCACTGGGCCTCCCCGGCGGCGAGCTTCCGCAGATGGCCCATCTGGCGTCGCAGGTCGGCCGCGGCCCGCGTGTCGGGGAACCGCTCGATCATGTCCCGGGCGATCTGGAGGGCCTCGGGGTAGCGCTGGCGCTTCATCATGTCCCGGAAGTTGTCGCGAAGCTCCCGGACCTGCTCGATACGCGCGTTGCTCCGGAGCGTGGTGAGCATGGCGTTGGCGGCGTCGGCCTCCGAGGAGTCGGGGTGAGCCTCGATCAATCGCTGGGCCGCATCGAGCGCCTGCTGCCAGCGGCGCGCCGAGGCGCTGCGCTGCACCTCGCTGTACAGCCGCTGACGATGGTCTCGCTGGAATACCGCCCCCTCCCGCCGGACACGCTCCACCAGCGCCAGGGCCGCCTGCGACGACGGGTACGACGACAGCAGCCCTTCGGCCGCACGCTCGGCCTCGTCGAACGACGCGACGGCCATCAGGTCCTCCACCTGGCGGGTGGCCTTGCTAATGTCGCGGGCCTCGGCCGTCGCTCGCGCCTCCGACAGCCGCGACGCCATCTCCGCCAGACGCTCGTCATCGGGCAGCTCGCGCTCGAAGTGGCGTATGCAGGTTTCGGCCTGACCGAACTCGTGAGCGGCCAGCGCCGACTCGAACGCGCCCAGAAGGTCCCCCGCCAGCCGGTCCTGGCGACGCCGGCCCTTGGCCTCGCGCTGCGCCGGCGACATCAGCATGTGCACGTTCATCTGCATGACCTCGCTGACCAGACGCTGGAGCAGTTCGATGTGGTCCTCTGCGGCGGCGGGGCCGAGGTCGCTCGGCTCGGCCGCACGAAGCGGGGCGGCCGGACGAAGGACTTCCAGGCCGCTTCCGCTCTCGATGGCCTGGAGGATCCGCTGCTGAAGCACCGTGGCGTAGTACTGCCTGCGAATCAGCCAGCCGAGACCCCAGAGCACCGCCGCGGCCGAGCAGCCGGCAACGAACCACGCGGCAGCGGCCAGCAGGGCCGCGATGGCACGGTCCCCTCCCATGGGTGCGTCCTGGAGGACCGCGCCGCCCTGGGCCAGACCGCCGACGATCAACGCCACGGCCAGAACCTGCAACACCGCCACGAGCGCCGTCGGGGCGGCGATGACACCATCCAGACGGGCCGAACCGCGCTCTTCACTCTCGCTCATACCGTTCTTCCCTTCGTCAAGGGCGACACCCGCGATACGTATTATCTCACGTCGCCCTGACAGGCACAAGTCGCGGGTGTGCGCCGCGCCGGGGGCACTAACGTGTCGGGAGCGCGGACTCCGTGTAGCGCACCGAACTTGCTCACCGGATTCAGCGCGGCGTAGCTTGCGCGGAATCGCCGGGCGAGACGGGAAATTTCGCGCCTCACCGGGGCCTCCCGGCGAGAAAAATTCGGTCGAGGTGAAGTTTTTTTTGGGATTTGTTAAGCATTATGGCTGAATAGGTTGCGGCTGCGTCAGGCCGCAGACTATCGGGCTGATCGGGCAAATAGAGCGAAGAATCACCTGATTGGCGCTTGCATTGTCTCTGCGCGGGCCTATAATAATCTTAAGAAGGGCGATTAAGATAATTGCCTGAAATAAGAGTAACCCTGAAATCGAATCGGTTCCCCCCCGGCCGATTCGAGTAAAGGCGGTGCCTGTCGTCCCCCCCCGCGGCAGGCCCGCCGCTTTTTATGCGCGACGTGCCCCGAAAACCCCAGCGCTGCCCGGGGGGTACGATCGAAGCAGACCGATCTGCTCGCGGTCCATTATCAAACGAGCACGTTGTTCCTTCGGATGTCATGGGGGCACTGTCCATTCACAGACACCCCACGGGTGGTACCCGGGGGCGTTGGGATGGGCGCTACGCCGAGGCAATCGCGGCGACGATAGGTTCGATCACGTGCGGCAGGACGGCGCGCGCGATGAGGTCCTCGCACGTCTGGCGCTGTGCGTCGTAGGATCGCTTCAGGTCGATGACCTCGCTGGGGCGCGGATAGCGGCGCACAGTGAAGTAGACGCTGATCGGCTCGTTGTCGTACTGCCCGGTGCGCACCTGGTGATTGCTGCAGCGCGTCTCGATGGACAAGCGGGCCTGCGTGGCGCACTCCTCGTCGAGCGCTATGACGATGCTGGGCTCGCACTCGGTGGTGCGCAGAGAGATCTCCGAGGCCATCGCCTCCAGCGGCGCCCCGGCCAGAAGCGCCCGGGCGATAATGGCGTCCCGGTTGCCCCGGTAATCTATGTTGAATCCGAACAGCACGTCCAGTGCCTCCACGTCCAGCGGGCTGACGCCCAGGAAGTAGATGCTGGAGTCGACCACCCAGCGGTGCAGGTCCACCGCGTCCGAGAGGCTCGGAGGATTGAAGTACCCCGCCGAGAGCCGGTGGCTCTGGAGTTCCAGCCAACGGTACGTGCCGCTCTCGCGGTCGCCCTCGAGGACGTACTGCCCGTCGTCGCGCTGGTAGAAGTTCGTCATCGAGGGGAACTGCTTTTGCACGGTCTCGCACAGGTGCAGGACCGATTCTCGCGACGTCGGCAGGGCCAGCGTCGTCTGCAGATCCACGTTGACGAAGAAGTCGTCGGTTATGCCGGCATAGTCCACGGTGGGTCTGTCCTGTTCATTCGGGGGTCGTCCGCGTCACCCGCGCGCCTAAGTATACGCGGTGTGCGCGGCCGACACAAGACCAACGCCGCGAGGGGCGGCGTCGGTCGGTCGCTGCCCCTGAACTGCGGGCCGGGTCTCGAGGGCCCGGCCCACGCCCGCGGGCTTCGGTATGGGATACGAAACCCTGTCCTTTGGGTCAGCAGTCTGCCCGGGGCATAGTAATCATAGAGCCCTCCCGGGCGGGCGACCAGAAGGCCGCCTCTGCGTTGCGGCGGGCGCGGCCCGGCCAGGCATCCCGCGGCGCCGATCGCACCGTTCCCGGCGCGCGGGCCGGATCGCCGGTGCAGACCGAGGATGCCCGGCTTGACGGGCCGTTCCTGATGCGGTATAGACAAGATGTTACGATGCTGAGCCGGTCTGCCGGCCCGGTCCGTGGCTGTGGACCCGGGTGTCCCATGGACCATGACAACACTGGACGCCGCTGGCTGCGCTATGCCACCGTGGGCACGGAGTTCGGCCTGACATTTATTCTGATGCTGGCATTGGGATACTGGTTGGACATCCGTGACGGCGAGTCACTGCCGGCCTACATGCTGACGTTCGGCGCGTTGGGCTTTGCGATGGCGCTGTACCGCCTGGTTCGCCAGGCCCAGGAGATACGCAAACAGGACGTTCGCGACGAGGACGCGGCGGGCCACGAGACGGAATGACACGTCGGTTGGCCCGGCGCGTGGCCGAGAGGTGACGAGGTCGATTGTATGGCATCGCCCCGTACCGAAAGCATGCAGATCAGTCTGCGGACGATGTTCTGCTGCGTGGTGCCGGTAGCCGCAGCCTTGTGGTGCGCGGGCGCCTGGCCGATATGGCGCTGGGCCGGCCGAGGCGGACTGCTTGCCCACACGCTGGCCTGCGGGGTGGTGCTCGGCGTGATGTTCGCCAGTGCGGCCGTCGTGAAGGTCTTCGCGGGTATCGGACCGGGCAAGGCCGCCTTCGCATTCGTGGCGGCCAGCCTCGTCCGCATCGTGCTCTGCGTGGGCGTGACGATCGCCTTGTGGGCCGCCCTCGGACTGCCCACCGGCGTGTTGTGCGTCTCAGTGCCGGCGTTCTACCTGGCGACGCTTCTGGCCGAGGGGTTCTGGCTGACCCGCGCGCTGAACCGTGACGCCACCCTCGCGGCGCTGGGGCGCTTGGGCCCGCCCGGGCGACCGAGCCGGACGGACCGCCAGGGGGCCGACCGACCCGACAGACATGATGACGGAGCAGGACGTTGATACTCGCGGCCGGTGACAACCCGATCACGCACGTCTCGGACGTTCCATGGGACGGCTGCCAGGTGGAGGTTCTGGGCCTTCGGCTGACGCTGATGTCCAGTTGCATCGCGGCGATGGTGCTGGTGGCGCTGATCCTGATCGCGGTGGTCGTTTCCGGCGCGCGGCGGGCCCGGCAGACGCCTCGCGGGCTCCAGAACTTCCTCGAGGCCATCGTCGTGTTCATTCGCGACTACGTCGCCCGACCCGCCCTCGGAGAGAAGACCAATGCCTTCCTGCCGTACCTCGTCACCATGTTCCTGTTCGTGCTGGGAATGAACCTCTTCGGCATGCTTCCCCTGGGGCCGCTGTCCCACTGGGCCGGCACGGTGGTGCCCTGGCTGTCAGGCAGGCCTGTCGGGGGCACGGCGACCAGCGTGCCAACGGTCTGTGCGGGGCTGGCGGCGCTGACGCTGCTGACGATCGTGGGCTGCGGGCTGTGGAAGGCGGCCAAGGCCAAACAGAAGAAGGACCGCTGGCCGATGGGGTTGGCCCTGGCGGCCAGCCCGATACTGTGGGTGGGCAGGCTGTCACCCGAGATTCCCGGTCCGGTCGGGCGGATCCTGCTGGGCCCGCTGGCCCTGCTGGAACTGGTGGGCGCCATTGCCAAGTGCTTCGCCCTGATGATCCGTCTGGCGGCGAACATGCTGGCCGGGCACGTTCTGCTGGCCGTCTTGATGATGTTCGCCCTTCAAGCGGTCAGAAACGCCATCGAGGTCCGCATGCTGTACCTCGGCGTCAGCGCCATGTGCGTACTGGGCTCGGTAGGCGTGACGGTCCTGGACCTGCTGGTTTCCCTGCTTCAGGCGTATATCTTCACCTTCCTGACGGCGATGTTCCTCGGGCTGTACGTGGAACCGGCGCACTAGCAGAGCGCCCCCCCAAGCCCAGGGATCGAAATCCCTGGGGCCGTTCGTGTTGATGGACGGAGATGCGGGTCTTCGGCGCGAGACACGAACGACACAGGGACACAACGACCCCGGGGGTTCCGGTTCCCGGGCCTGGGGGGATGATCGAGAGAAGGCGGATGGGCGTGGAAGTTTGCTGGACGCCGCCGGGGTGGGCGGGTAGAGTTATGAGATTGCGCCGGACCCAACCGACGGCCGGCGAGATACCGGACGTACTGACTGCTGGAGAGTGAGTGATGAACAGCCTCGTGAAGATCGGCTTGCTCGTCATCGTGCTGTGCATGGCGTGCACGCCGGTGATGGCGGCGGATGAAGACAAACCGGGCGATGAAGCCAAGGCGGCCCAGAAGTTCGAGACCGGGCGGGGCGTCGCGATTGTCGGCGCGTGCTTCGGGGCTGGACTCTGCGCGATCGGCGGGGGCTACGCGATCGCCCGTATCGGATCGAAGTGTATCGAGTCCATCGCGCGCCAACCCGAAGCGGCCGGTACGATGTTCGCGCCGATGATCGTCTCGGCCGCGATGGTCGAGGGCGGCATGCTCTTCGCCATCGTGGTCTGCCTGCTCGGCGTGCTGGGGCTGTAGCAGCGCGACGAGACCGGAGAGCGGCCACATGCACGGGCCCCGCACGCGACATCAGGACCTCCCGGCCGTCTTAGCCGGTGTTCTCGTACTGCTGGTGATCGCGGGTGTCGCGCAGGCGGCCGGGAAGGAAGGGAGTTTCGACCCCGGGGATCTCGGGCAGGCGATCATCGCCATCGCCATCTTCCTCGTGCTCCTGCTGGTGCTGGGCAAGTTTGCCTGGAAGCCTGTCATCGCCCAACTCAAGAGCCGAGAAGACCGCATCGGCCAGGCCATCACCCAGGCCGAAAAACGCCAGGCCCAGGCCGAGGACCTCCTGGCCAAGTACGAGGCCCGCATGCAGGGCGCCAAGGACGAGGTCGAGCATCTTCTGGCCGCGGCGCGCGAGCAGGCCGAGGCCCACCGACAGGACCTCGTCGCCCAGGCCCGCCAGGAAGCCGAGCGTTCCGTCAGGCAGGCGCGGCACGACATTGCCCGGGCCAAGGCCGAGGCCATGCAGGAGATGCGCGAGGAGACGGCTCGCATGGCGGTGGCGTTGGCCGAGCGGGTCCTTCAGCGGGAGGTGTCGGCCGCGGACCAGGAACGCCTGCTGCGCCAGACGCTCGAGGACATCGCGCAGCACGCGGGCGAGGAGGCGTGATGGGCGAGGACCCCACGACGCGTTCGAGCGTGATGACCGCGGACGTTCAGGCCCTGGCCGGCGCGTACGCCGAAGGGCTGCTCGACTATCTCGCCGGCGTCGCCGACGCCGCACCGGTCGCCGACGAGCTGGACGCCGTGGCGGCCCTGGCCCACGACACGCCGGGCGCGGCGGGGCTGTTCGCCATGCCGATGAGCGTGTCGGACCGCTGCGAGATGGTCCGGCGGGTTTTCGCCGACCGCGTCAGCCGACCGGTCCTTGCGCTGCTGTCGGTGATGGCCCGGCGGGGTCGGCTGGGCCTCCTGGGCGCGGTGGCCTGCGAGTGCCGCAGGATGCTCGACGCCAGGAAGGGCCGCATCGAGGTCACCGTGACCACGGCCCTGGAACTGACCGGGGCCCAGCGCCGGCGCCTCTGCGATGATATCGGAAAGACGTTCAACGCCAGGCCCGTCCTGACCGCCCGCGTGGACCCGGACGTCCTCGGCGGCGCGGTGATTCGCGTCGGCGAGGTGGTCTACGATGCCTCGCTGGCGTCCGGGCTGGCAACGTTCGGGCGCGAGTTGTTCGACCGGCTGGCCGTCGAGGCGCCGAGACCGGATCCCGAGGCGCAGCCATGAGGAACTCCCGGAAAAGCCCCCGACGGCGTCGGGGGGGCGCCACGACACCGTCGTGCGGCTCTGTCGATGGAACGGACAGTGCCTGGCCAGGAATCAGCACGCGTGGACAGAACGACAAGCGGAAACGGGATATCGGTTTTGCAGACATCGCTGAAGGCATGACATGAAATTCAAAGCCGATGAGATCGCCAGCGTGATTCGTGAGGAGATCGCGCGCTACGGGCAGGAACTCGACGTGGCCCGGGTCGGCCGGGTGCTGGAGATCGGCGACGGGATCGCGCAGATTTTCGGCCTGTCCGACGCCCGCGCGGGCGAGATGCTGTCCTTCGAGAACGGGACGATCGGTCAGGTGTTCAACCTGGAAGACTCGTCGGTCGGCGCGGTGATCTACGGGCGCTGCGAGGACATCAAGGAAGGGCACACCGTCCGCAGCACGGGGCAACTGCTGTCGGTGCCGGTCGGGGAGGAGATTCTCGGCCGCGTGGTCGACCCGCTGGGCAACCCGCTGGACGGGGGCCCGCCGGTCAATACCAAGCGCACGCGCCCGGTCGAGACGCCGGCGCCCGGGATCGCCGAGCGGCAGCCCGTCAACGAGCCGTTGGCCACGGGCATCAAGGCCGTCGACGCGATGACGCCCATCGGGCGCGGACAGCGGCAGTTGATCATCGGGGACCGCAAGACGGGCAAGACGGCCATCGCCATCGACACGATCATCAACCAGAAGGACACGGACGTGCTGTGCGTGTACGTGGCGATCGGGCAGAAGGACTCGACCGTAGCGGGGGTGGTGGACGTGCTGCGGTCGCACGGCGCGATGGCGCACACGGTGGTGGTGTCGGCCTCGTCGAGCGACCCGGCGCCGCTTCAGTACGTGGCCCCGTACTGCGGGTGCGCGATCGCCGAGCACTTCATGGTCGCCCGGGGCCGCTCGACGCTGGTGGTCTACGACGACCTGACCAAGCAGGCGGCGGCGTACAGGCAGATCTCGCTCTTGCTTCGCCGACCGCCCGGGCGCGAGGCCTATCCCGGAGACGTCTTCTACCTCCACAGCCGACTCCTCGAACGCGCCTGCAAGCTCGCCGAACGCTACGTGATCGTTCCGGCGGACATGTCCGACGCCGAGGCCGACGCCTCCGCCGACGACGCCGAGGCTCTCTACACCGGCCCGATCGGCCTGGCCCAGGCGACGGAGCACATCGAGGCCGACGCCGGCCAGGGGCAAACCCGGATCCACAGGATCACGACGTCCGGCGGGTCGATGACGGCCCTGCCGATCTGCGAGACGCAGGAGGGTGAGGTCTCGGCCTATATTCCCACGAACCTGATCAGCATCACGGACGGGCAGTTGTACCTGGAGCCGTCGCTGTTCTTCTCCGGCGTCCGCCCGGCGATGAACGTCGGCATCAGCGTCAGCCGCGTGGGATACAAGGCCGCCGCCGAGGCCATGAAGGACGTGGCCAAGACGCTCCGGCTGGACCTGGCGGCGTATCGCGAGCTGGAGTCGTTCGCGCAGTTGGGCATGGAGCTGGACCCCGCCGCCCAGCGCCAGTTGGACCGCGGGGCGCGAATGGTCGCCCTGCTCACCCAGCCGCAGTACCGCCCGATGCCGCTGGCCGACCAGATCATCGCGCTGTACGCGGGCACGCGCGGGCACCTGGACGATCTGGCGGTCCGGGACGTGGCCCAGTTCGAGAGCGAGCTTCTGGTATACATGAAGACCGAGCAGATGGACCTCTACTCGGAGCTGGGCGACGGGGCGTCGCTGGATGACGACCGTGCGGGGCGCCTGCGGGCGGCGATTGCGGACTTCAGGCAGCGTTCGGCCCCGGACCAGCCCCGAAGACGCCGGGCCCCACGGGAGCCGGAAATCCCCCCGGAGATCCCCGAGCCCGATCCGGACGACTCGTAGCATCGGAACGCCAACACGATGGCAAAGGCAAGGAAGATCCTCAGCCGGCTCAGCGCCGTCAGGAACGTCCGGGCGGTGACCGCCGCCATGGAAGCCATCGCCTCGTCGCGGTTCAAGAAGGCCCACAACCAGGCCGTCGCCATCAGGCCCTACACCGCCCGGCTCATCGCCCTGGCCCGGGACGTGATCGAGCGCGGCCGAAAACGCCTCAAACACCCGCTTCTCGAGGTTGACAGGTCGGTGGAGCGTGACGTTCTCCTGGTGCTGACGGGCAGTCGCGGGCTGTGCGGGGGGTACAACGACAGCGTGATCCGGATGGCGCTCGAGCGGCGTGGGCAGTTGGCCGACGCCGGGCACGAGGTGCTGCTGCACGTGGTCGGCAAGAAGGGCATCCAACTGCTGACGTTCCAGAAGGTCCGGATCGAGAGCCAATACACGGCCTTCAGCTTCCCGCCGGAGTACGCCGAAACGTGCAGCCTGGCCAACACGTTGATCGACGCGTGCCTGTCCGGGCGGATCGGCGCCCTGGAAGTGGCGTACATGCAGTTCGTCTCGCCGGGCAAGCAGTCTCCGGCCGTCGCCCAGCTCGTGCCCCTGACGCCCGACCCGCACGGCGAGACGGACGTCGACGAGCCCGACGGGCCGGTCGACTACGATTTTATTCCGTCCCGGCAGGAGATACTGGACAGGCTGCTTCCGGCTTCGGTGCGTCTGAGGATGTATCAGTGCTTTCTGGACGCGGCCGTGGGCGAGCAGATCGCGCGAATCGAGGCCATGCGGGCCGGAACCGAGAATGCCGATGAGATGATCCAGAACCTGACCCGGCGTTACAACCGGGTGCGGCAGGGCCAGATCACGACGGAGCTGGCCGAGATTCTCGGGCGAGGCGACGCCGATTGACAACGAACGACAGAGAGTCCACAAGGTGCACGGATTGAATGAGTCTATGCCGGGAGTGTGTGTACAATGAGGATGATGCGTGGACTGCTTCCTGATAGAAAGCACGAGTGAACGATGACGGCAGCCGGCAGGATAGTCCAGGTGATCGGGTCGACGTTCGACGCGGAGTTTCCCGAGGAGCACATGCCCCCGATCTACAACGCCTTGCGGGTTGAGACGGGCCAGGCCGACGCGCCCGCGCACCTGACCGGGGAGGTCCAGCAGCACCTCGGGGGCGGGCGCGTGCGCTGCGTGGCGCTGGGCAGCACGGACGGCGTGGCCCGGGGCATGCCCGTGGCCGACACGGGCCACCCCGTGCGGATGCCGGTCGGGCCCGGCGTGCTCGGCCGCGTGTTCAACCTGCTCGGGGAGCCGATCGACGGGCTCGGCCCGGTCCAGGCCGACGCCTACCGCAGCATTCACGCGGCGCCGCCGGCCTTCGAGTCCCTCGTGCCCAAGAGCGAGATCTTCGAGACGGGCATCAAGGTGATCGACCTGCTGGCCCCGTTCGTCCGCGGGGGCAAGACGGGGCTGTTCGGCGGGGCCGGACTCGGAAAGACCGTCATCATCCAGGAACTGATCACGCGCGTGGCGACGCGGCACGGGGGCTACAGCGTGTTCGCCGGCGTCGGCGAGCGGACACGCGAGGGCAACGACATCTGGCTGGAAATGCAGGAGATGGAGATCGGGCAGACGAGCCGGAAACTGATCGAGAAGACCGCCCTGGTCTTCGGACAGATGAACGAGCCGCCCGGGGCCAGGCTCCGCGTGGCGCTCAGCGCGCTGACGCTGGCCGAGTACTTCAGAGACGCCCCCGGCACCGCCGACATCCTGCTGTTCATCGACAACATCTTCCGGTTCTCCCAGGCCGGCAGCGAAGTCTCGGCGCTTCTGGGGCGGATGCCGTCCGCCGTCGGATACCAGCCCACCCTGGCCACCGAAATGGGCGAACTCCAGGAGCGGATCACCTCCACGCGGGACGGGGCGATCACCTCGGTTCAGGCGGTGTACGTTCCGGCCGACGACATGACCGACCCCGCCCCGGCCGCGGCGGTGACGCACCAGGACGCCTTCATCGTGCTGGAGCGGTCCATCGTCGCCAAGGGGATCTACCCGGCGATCGATCCGCTGGCCAGTTCGTCGCGGATACTCGACCCGCAGATCGTGGGCGACGAGCACTACCGCACCGCCCGACGCGTCCAGGAGATCCTCCAGCGCTACAAAGATATCCAGGACATCATCGCGATTCTCGGCGTGGACGAACTCGGCGACGAGGACCGCCGAATCGTCTCACGCGCAAGGCGAATCGAACGGTTCCTCTCACAGCCGTTCTTCACCGCTGAGGTCTTCACCGGCGTGCCCGGGCGCTTCACGGCGCTGGCCGACACGGTCCGCTCGTTCACGGAGATTGTTGAAGGCCGATGGGACGACCTGCCCGAGCAGGCGTTCATGTACGTCGGCACGGTGGAAGAGGCCGCCGAAAAGGCCAGAACAATGGAAACACACGCCTGACGCGTATCGCCAGGCACAACACCAAGGAAAGGACAGACAGCATGAACTTCACCGGCACATTCATCATCGAGATACTGGTAGCATTCTACCTGTACCTTCTGGTCCGCCCAGAGCACGTCAAGCGGACGGGGGTGTTCTGGATAGGCGTCATCGCCGTGCTTGTGGGCATTGTCGGCCAGTTCTTCATGCTGGGCCGAAAGACGGTCGAGGTGGCGATCGTTATCGAAATCATCGCGTCGCTGGTGGCTTTCGTCGCGGCGGTGCTCGCGTGCTTCTCCGGAAGCCTGCCGATCACCCTGGCGACCAACCAACCGCCCGAGACCGGGACCCCGGAATGAGGTGAGACAGACATGGACGTATACGAGGCGATCGAGCGGCGCTTCAGCGTGCGCAGCTACAGAGACCGCGCCGTCGAGGACGACACGCTCCAGCGCATCCTGAACGCCGGTCGCCTGGCGCCGTCCGGGCGGAACGGGCAGCACTGGACGTTCATCGTCGTCCGGGACGCCGAGCGGCGTGCGGCTCTGGCCGAGGCGGCCGAACAGCCCTTCCTGGCCGAGGCGCCGGTGATCCTGGCGGTGGTGGACACCGGCGGCGGGCACGTGATGGCCTGCGGCGTGCCCGCCGGACCCGTCGACTGCGCCATCGCGATGGACCACATGGTCCTGGCGGCGACGGCCGAAGGGCTCGGAACCTGCTGGATCGGGCATTTCGACCAGGACGCCTGCAGGCGCATTCTCAACGTGCCTGAGCCCAACGTCATCATTGAAATGCTGCCGATGGGCTATCCCGCCGCGACGCCGCCGGACAAGTCCAGAAAGCCCCTCGACGACGTGGTGCGCCACGAGACGTTTTCCTGATCGCCCGCGCCAGAGGTGACGAGAGACAATGGCCAGGTTCCTCAGGCCCTTCCGCTGCGAGATCCTGTCGCCCGACGGCTTCTGTGAACGCCTCGAGGCGCTCAGCGCGGTCTTCCCCGCACGCGACGGGATGGTCGGCGTGCTCGGGGGCCGCGCGCCGCTGGTGACCACCATCGGGGCCGGCGGGCTCACCGTCGACGTCCCCGGGGCCGCCAGGCAGCAGAAGTACTTCATCACCGGCGGCTTCGCCCGCATGTGTGACGACGTGCTGACCATCCTCGCCGAGGAATGCTGCCCCGTGAAGGACCTGGACGGTGAAGAGGCCTGGCGGGAGATCGAGCAGGCCCGGGCGATGCCCGCCGAAACCGACGCCCAGATCGCGCGGCGAGACGAGGTGCTTCACGTGGCCCGGATGAAGTTCAACCTGATCCAGGAGCGTGACGGCGGCCCGAAGTCCGTCGACGAGATCGGCGAAGAGTGACGGCGGCGAACCGCCCGCGCGCAGAGGAAACCGGTTGCGGTTTCGCGCGCCGTGTGCGCCCTGTGGTCACCCGGCGCGGGGCGCTCGTTGCGGCGCCTACCCGCGCAGGTCGAGCTGCTGGAGGAACTCGTCGTTGGTCTTGAACTTCTCGAGCGCCCGAAGCAGTTGAGGCATCTCCTCGTCAACGCTCAGCCCGCTCAGGAAACGCCGGAGCATGTGGAGCTTCGCCAGCGCCCACGGCTCGATGAGCAGTTCTTCCTTCCGCGTGCCCGACTTGGGGATGTCGATGGACGGCCAGACGCGGCGCTCGGCGAGCTTGCGATCCAGGCACAGCTCCATGTTGCCGGTGCCCTTGAACTCCTCGAAGATGAGGTCGTCCATTCGGCTGCCTGTCTCGATCAGGGCGGTGGCGAGAATGGTGAGGCTTCCGCCGTCCTCGGCCTTGCGCGCGGCGCCGAACTGGCGCTTGGGCGTCTCGAGCGCGCGGATGTCCACGCCCCCGGTCATCGTCCGCCCGGACCCCTCGACGTAGCGGTTGTAGGCCCGTCCGAGCCGGGTCAGGCTGTCCAGCAGGATCACGACGTCCTGCCCGTACTCGACCATCCGCTTGGCGCGTTCGATGGTGAACTCGGCGACGCGGACGTGGCTGGCGAGGTCCTGGTCGTTGTTGGAGGCGACGACTTCGGCCTCGGGGCAGCGCCGCTTGAAGTCGGTCACTTCCTCGGGGCGCTCGTCGACCAGGAGGATCATCATGAAGCACTCGGGGTTGTTGTCGATGACGGCGTTGGCGATCTGCTGGAGCAGGATGGTCTTTCCGCTTCGAGGGGGCGCCACGATCAGCCCGCGCTGGCCCTTGCCGATCGGGCAGATCAGGTCGAGCACGCGCATCTCCATCGGGCCGCCGTCACATTCGAGTTTCAGGTGCGGCGCAGGGTCCACGACCGTCAGGTCGTTGAACGGGACGATGTCCGTGTAGTCGTCGACGTTCTTGCCGTTGATGGTCAGGATCTCGTCGAGTTTCGGTCCGCCCTTGCGCTTGGTCGGGGCCAGGACCTTCCCTTCGACGTACAGCCCCGTCCTGAGCCCGCCGTGGCGAATGAAATCCTTTCCGACGAACACGTCCCCGGGCGTGGGCTTGTACTGGAACCTCGCCTGGCGAAGGAATCCGTAGCCCTTCTCCGTCACCTCGAGCACACCGACGCCGATCCCCGCTTCCTCACGCTGCCTCTCACTCATGCCGGCACTCACATGATCCATGGTGAAACCTTCCTTAGCTCGTTAGATCCGTTAGTTGTGTTGGCGCCCGCGAGACGAACCGCGCGGGCAGTACAACTGAGTTTCCGTCACCCCTCAGACATTCATCTCACCGAGACAGAAAATTACGGCGTTTCCGTGCGGTTGTCAAGTGCCTTGAGAGGATGTTTCTCGTGCGATGTCGCAGGCCTGCGCCAGATCGATCCTGCCCTCGTACCACGCCCGCCCGATAATCACGCCCGCGCACCGGATCCGGGCGCACCGGCGGACGTCCTCGATCGACGCCACGCCTCCGGACGCGATGACCGGCACGTCCGTTCCGCGAACGAGCGCCTCGGTTGACGCGAGGTTCACACCCGAGAGCATCCCGTCCCGCGAAATATCCGTATACACTATAGCGCCCAGGCCCGTCCCCCGCACGCGGCCGGCCAGGTCGGTCGCCGTCAGGGCCAGTTGTTCGGTCCATCCTTCGGCGGCCAGGCGCCCGTCGCGGGCGTCGAGGCCCAGCGCGAACGCCTCGGGGGCGAACGCCTCGTTGTGCAGGAGGCCCTCGAACCACGCCCAGTTCTTCATTGCGGCGGACCCGATCACGAGCCTGGCCGCCCCCGCGGCCAGCAAGGCCTCGACCGCCTCGGTGTCGCGCACCCCGCCCCCGCACTCGACCTTCACGCCGGCCGGCCCAACGGCCCGGCACACGTCGGCAATGGCGCCCGTGTTGGTCCGCTTGCCCGACCGCGCCGCGTCCAGGTCCACCATGTGAATCCATCGCGCGCCGGCGGCCACGAACCGCCCCGCCACGCGCACGGGATCGCTTTCATAGGTCGTCCGCCGGGCGTAGTCGCCCTGGCTCAGGCGCACCACCTCGCCCCCCAACAGGTCTATCGAAGGAAGGATATCCATCCTACAGCCTCACGAACGTCTCCAGCAGTGTGAGCCCGACGGCCTGGCTCTTCTCGGGGTGGAACTGCGTGGCGAAGACGTTCTCACGCCAGACCGACGACGTGAAGGGACGCCCGTACTCGGTCGTCGTGGCGACGATCGATTCGTCGGCCGGCACGACGCAGTAGCTGTGCGCGAAGTAGACGTACGCGCCCTGGGCTATGCCCTCGAGCATGGGCACGGGCCTGTCCCACGCGATGCGGTTCCACCCCATGTGCGGCACGGACAGTGAGGGGTCGATCTCGGCTAGGTCGAACCGGACCACCTCGCCGGCGAACACGCCCAACCCCGCGTGGCGCCCGTCCTCGTACGAGACGTCGAACAGCAGTTGCAGCCCCAGGCAGAAGCCCAGGTACGGCGTGCCGGCCTCGATCGCCGCCAGAAGCGGGGCGACCAGGTCCTGCCGGTTGAGCTGGTCCATCGCGTCCTTGAAGGCGGCCACGCCCGGCAGGACGATCTTGTCGACGCGGGCCAGTTCGTCGGGCGTGCGGACGAGGGTCGCCTGTCCGCCGACGTGCTCGATGGCCCGCTGGACGCTCCGAAGGTTCCCGATCTCGTAATCGATAACGCCGATCATCGTTGGTGGACTGGTTAACTGGTCAACGAAGTGACATCGCCGCCAGGCGGCCAGGTTACTTCACTACGACGATCTCGACGCGACGGTTCTTGGCTTTGCCGGCCTTGGTCTTGTTGTCCGCCACCGGGCGCGAGGCGCCCATCGCGACGGTCTCGACCTTGGCCTTCGGCACGCCCTTGGATATCAGGTACCGCGCCACGGCCATCGCGCGATTGGCCGACAGGTCCAGATTGTCCGCCCAGAGCTTCTTCGTCTTGACGATCGGGTCGCTGTCGGTGTGGCCGTACACGCGAACGACGTTGCCGGCGTACTGGGTCGTGATCTTCGAGATGGCAGCGGCCAGGGCGGTCTTTCCGGCCGCCGTCAGCGTGGCGCGCCCCGACGAGAACAGCACGTCGCTGCCGACCGTCTGCTTGTAGACCGTGGTTTCGCCCTTGAGGGCGACCGTGCCCCCGTTGGACGGTGTCCCGCCGCCGGCGGGCTTGGCGGCGAGCTTGGCCTCGAGGTCCTTGATCGTCGCCTGGGCGGTCGCCAGCTTCGTCTCGGCCGCTCCAAGCTGCGACTGCATGGCCTGTTCGCTGGTTCTGGCCCGGCTGAGTTCGGCCTCGGCGTCGCTCTTGAGTTGGGTCAGGTCGTCCTTGTCCCGGTGAAGCTGCTCGATATCCTTCTTGTATCGCGTGCAGCACCCCACCCCCATCAGCGCCACCAGCACCAGCACCAGCACGCCCGCGCCGCTCAGTCCTTTGAGTCTCTCGGGAACCATGTGAAGTCTCCTTACTCTATCCCAGCGCCATTCATCTTCACGTCCGCGCCGATTATACGCGCGCCGCCCGCGTGTGCCACCCCCGAGGCAGCTTTTTCTGCACTCATCTCGTCGTTTGACGGACCCGCGAAACAACCGCCCTACGTCTTCGCCCCCGAAGCGCCTTCCTTCTTCGTGAAGAACTTCGAGGGCTTGATCTCGACCTTCGGGCCCCAGATCCGTATGTTGTCGATCCGCCCGGAGTCGTCAAACGAGCCGAAGCCCACGTAGCCGCTCGTGAACGTCGTGTCGTTGGCCTCCATGATCGGCTTGCTCATGTCGTCGAAGAAGATCTTGATCGTCCCGTCCGAGCCCTTCCGCTCCAGCCGGACCTTGTGCCACTTGTCCCGGCCCCAGTCGATCCCCTTGGTGGTCTTGTCCGCGATCTTCGTGCGGGGCTTCTTGTTGACGATGAAGACGTTGTGGGCGTGGTTGTCGGCCTTGGTGGCCATGTGGCAGTAGTAATACTGGCTCTTGTCCGTGAAGCCGAAGAACAGGCACATGTCGCGGTGCCCGTACTGCTTGCCGGTCTGGAGCAGGTCGGCCTCCATGATGAAGTCCCCGAAGGCGCGGTTGGAGATCAGGCCGATGATGAGCGGCGAGCGGACCTTGGGGCGGTACTTCCCCCTGCCCCCGAACTCCAGGGCCGCCACGTCCCCGGCCCGGTACATCTTCCACTGCTTCGGATCGGTGAACTCGAAGTCGGCAATGCTCGCGGGCTTGTCAAACGTCTGTTCGTAGAGGAGCTTGTAACCGGCCGGCAGGTCGGGCTTGGCCGCCTTGGGCGCCTTCGGCGCCGGCGGCGCCGCCTCCTTGCCTGTGAGCAGTCCCCCCCCCACCGCGAGAGCCGCCCCAACGCACAGCCATGTTCGCCATCGTCTCATCGTCTTGTCCTTTCCGGCGGCGCTAGTCACCGATCGCCTTGCTCTTGGCAAAGGCGTCGTATTGCTCGGCGATCTTGGCCTCCTTCACGTCGCCTTGGTGGAACAGGAACCGGTAACGGAAGGTCACGGACTTTCCGGCCTCGATCTTCATGTCGCCGGTGCCCCTCGGCTTGCGCTCGAAGTGGTGCAGGCCGAACGGATTGGCCGTGATCAGCCCGTAGGTCCTGGCGTGCCACCAGGTGGGGTGCCTGGGGTTGGACGGATGGTCGAAGATCGCCACGCCTACGGTCTTGTCGCCGAACGGGGCCCAGTAGTCGACCCACGTGGCCCGCTTGCCCCAGATCGCCTTGCCCTTGACGCCCTCGCTGTTGACGCACTGGCCCTTGGCCGGCGAGCCCCGCCTGCGGTCCACGCGAAGCACCGGGTTTGTCCGGATGCCCATCGTGCCTTCCTTCGTGTCGCCGAACGTCACGTCGCCCTCGGAGGCCTTGATCGTGATCTGGTAGTCGATGGCCCGGCCGCCCTTGACCGCCGAGAACCCGATGATCCGCTCGTCGGTGCACTGGACCTTGCCGTCGGCCGAAACCCACTTGTTCTGTGTCGTGATCGTGCCCAGCGTCTTGCCCGGAGCGATCTTCGCCTTGCCGACCTGGACGGTCTTGCCGCGGCCCTTGCCGACGGCCCAGAAGTCCTGCCCGTTGACGCTGCCGTGCGTATACCACAGCGAGGCGTGGTGCGGGTGGTCGCTGGCCTCGCCCTTGACGCCCTTGGTCATCGGGTAGTTGCGCGTCATCGGGATGTCGCACGGGCCGATGATCGGATAGAGGATCGGCTTGGCGCGTCCCGTGTAGACATACTCGGTGAACGGCTTGCCGCCGAGCTTGACCTCGATCTTCCCGTCGAGGTCCTTCAATGTCACCGCCGCATCCTGCGCCACGGCCGTCGAGGCGCTGCACACCACCGCGGCCGCCACCAGCAAACCGAGAAGGCTCCCATACTCGAGTTGTATCATGCTCTGTTCTCCTGAACGTTCAGTGCCATGTGTCCCGATCCTGTAAGCATAAGCACAGCCCACCGCCCCGTCAAGAGACTGACGACTGGCAGTGGCCGTCAGATGCAGAGGGAGCGGAGGAAGCACAGAAGGACGTGAAGACCCAAACAACCTGATGCCGTTCTCTGCGTCCTCTGCTCCCTCTGCGTCTATCCCGCCGGTCCCGGGATCTACGGCAGGATCAGCCCGAGGTCCCTGGCCTTGCGGAAGTCGGCCAAGGCCTTGAGATTCTGGCCCTGCTTTCGGTAGACGCTGCCTCGGTTGCGATAGGCCAGGGCGAACTTCGGGTCCAGCTCGATGGCCTTGGTGTAGTCGGCGACGGCCTTGGCATACTCACCCTTGCGCTGGTAGGCCGCTCCGCGGTTGTTGTACGCCGCGGCGAACTTCGGGGCCAGGTCGATGGCTTTCGTGTAGTCCGCGATGGCCTGGTCGATCTCGCCCCTGCCCCAGTGAACCACGCCCCGGCCGTTGTAGGCCGCAACGTACCTCGGGTCCAGCACGATGGCCCGGGTGTAGTCCACCAAGGCCTTCTCGAGGTCGCCCTGCTTACGGCAGGCGTTTGCCCTGTGGCGGTAGCCGGCCACCAGGTCGGCCGGCGAAAGCTCCCCGCTGTCGATGGCGAGCGTGTACTGGCGGACGGCCTCGGGGAACTGGTCGGCCTCGTCCGCGGCGAAGGCTTTCTGAAGGTGGTCCTGCCCGCTCAAGCATCCGGCGGCCGACAGCAGCCAGAGCAGGCCGGCCACCACGATCCCGGTTCGTCCGCTGTCCATCATCTGCCGACGCGTCCTCAACCCCACGATGCACGTGTTGATACGGCATGTATTGTCCCATCCGGGACGCGGCGTGTCAACATTTCGGCGCGCTACGCACCGGGATGGGCGGCAGCGTGTTGGGCGTCGATGCGCTTCAGCCGGTCGTAGAGCGCCTCGAGCCGCGGACACCGGCACCCGGCGGCGGTGGCCGCTCGAAGGGGCGAGCCGAAAATCGCCTCGACTTCCATGGGCCGGCCCAACTCGTGGTCAATCTTCATGCTCGTGCGGTACGGGGTCATCTTCTCCGTCAGGGCGAGCATGGTGTCGATGAACTCTCGCCCGATGGGCCGACCGCATGCGCCGGACGCGGCGGCCACCTCGCGCATCAACTCCTCCGCCTGGGCGCGCGTGTCCGGATCGGCCATGATCCGGTCCACCTGCATGTCCAGCACGACCGACAGCCCGTTGAACGGGACGTTCCAGATGAGCTTCTTCCATCGCGCCGCGACGAGGTCGTCGGCCAGCCTCGTCTCGACCCCCGCGGCGGTGAAGTCCTCGGCAAGCTGCCGCAGGGTCTCGGTAACCCCCGCCGGCGACCCGTCCGGCCGGTGCTCGCCGAAGGTGACGAACCCGTAGTCGAGGTGTGCGATGTGTCCCGGGCCGATCTTGTTCGAGCACAGGAAGCACAGCCCGCCGAGGACCTGCGCGCCGGGGACGGCGTCTGCGACGACGGCCTCGTTGCCCAGCCCGTTCTGGAGCATCAGCACCGCCGCTCCCCCGGCCGCCAGGGGCGCCAGAAGCTCGCCCAGCAGGTGGTTCCGCGTGGCCTTGAGCGCGACGACGGCCACGTCCACCGGGGGCATGTCGGCCGTGCCGGCGCAGGCGTTGACGCGAGGCAGCACGATGTCCCCGTCGACCGAATCCAGCCGAAGCCCGCGGTCGCGAACGTGCTCGTAGTCGCCGTGGAGCAGGAAGTGCACGTCGTGTCCGGCGCGGGCGAGCCTGGCCCCGTAGAACCCGCCGACGGCACCGGTCCCGATGATGGCGTATCGCCTGGCGCTCATGGCGATACGCTATCGCGTGCGGCCTTCGGCCGCAACCGAAGTCATCGGTAACCGGTAACCAGCACCCGCGGCGCTGCGAAAGGGACGTTGCGTTCGGAACGCCACTTGAAGAGAATCAGCGGCATGACAGGCACGCAGACGCTGCTGACCGCACTGTGGGTGGGTGTAGCTTTGGGCGCTCCGCCGGCGCGGGCGGAGGTGGCGTACCCGCCGAAGCTGCCCGGGGGAAAGACCGTCGTCACCGACACGTCGAAGGCCTTTCTCAAGGGCCCGGCCTCGATGAAGGGCGTCCGCGTGGCGGCCGCGGCGCCGACGGTCGACCTGATGTACTATCCCGGCCAGACCTACAAGGGCAATCCGTGGTCGAACTGGGGCGATGGCGTGGCCGTCGGCGAGAAGTACTACTCGGCCATCGGCGACCACCTCGGCCCCGCGGGCAACGCGTTCGTGTACGAATACGACGCGGCCGACAAAACGCTCCGCCAACTGGTCGATCTGCGCAAGGTCCTGAAGCTGCCCGACGGGCACTACACCCCGGGCAAGATACACAGCCGAATCGACGTGGGCTCGGACGGCTGGCTGTATTACGCGACGCATCGCGGCTCGACGCGGGTGACCACGGACGCGTACCACTACACGGGCGACTGGATCCTGCGGACGCACCCGGCCAGCGGGACCACCGAGGTCGTCGCCCGAGGACCGGTCGGCAAGCAGTGCATCCCATGCAGCGTTCTGGACCCGAAGCGGCTGATTTTCTACGGCAGCACGCAGGCGGGCGACCGGACCGACAAGCGCCACACGTTCTTCGCCTACGACACCAAGGCGAAGAAGCTGCTGTATCGAGGTTACGGCGGGCCGGGACGGTACATGATCTTCGCCGCCTCCACGGGGCGGGTGTATTTCACGCCGGACCTGGCCGGCAAGCTGCACCGCTACGATCCGGCCGTCGGCGGGGCGCCGGTGGAACTGGCGGCCGAGATCGGCCTGCGGGCAGCCACCAGGGAAACCCCACAGGGATACGTCTACACCGTCTCGTCGAAAGGCGAGGCGACGATCTGCCGGTTCAACACACGGACCGAAGCGGTGGACACCCTCGGCCCGGCCCCCGTCGGACGCATGACCTACATCACGACCATCGACGCCGACCCCGCCGGGCGATACCTCTACTACGTCCCCGGCGCCCACGGGGGCACGCACCAGGACGGGGCCGCCGTCGTCCAGTTCGACGTCACCACGGGAACGAAGAAGGTCATCGCCTTCCTGTATCCGTTCCTGAAGGAGAGGTACGGCTACACGCCGATCGGGACGTTCAGCACCGCCGTCTCGGCCAAGGGCGACAAGCTGTACATCACGTGGCACGGCAGCCTGGCGGCGACGTGGAAGCGCCGCCCGTCGTGGGACGCCTGCGCGCTGACGGTGGTGCATATCCCGGCCTCGGAGAGAAAGCCGTAGGCCCGCAGGCCCGCCGACAGGAGACGAACCATGACACGAACGTACCTGGTGACGCTGGCGGCCCTGGTTGCCCTCCCGGCGGCCCCGGCAATATGGGCGGATGAGGCGGCCCTGGCGTTCAAGGACGTAACCGCCGCGGCCGGACTGGCCGCGCCGCTGCGGGGCATGATGTCGCACGCGGCGGCGTGCGGGGACATCGACGGCGACGGGGACCTCGACCTGTACGTGGGCGCCTTCTGCGACCGCCCGGCCGAGAAGTACGTCGGCGCCCCCGGACCCGTGCCGAACGTGCTGCTGATCAACGACGCCGGGCGCTTCGGCGATTCGCACCAGAAGGCCCCGGCGTTCAAGGCCCGTACCAGCGGCGCCGTCTTCGCCGACCTCGACAACGACGGCGACCTGGACCTGTACGTCGCGAACAACTCCAAGCGAAAGGGCCTGCGTGTGGCGAACCGGCTGTTCGAGAACGTCGACGGCCGTTTTCGCGACGTCTCGGCCCACAACGCCGCGTGCATCGTCATGGGCGGACGCAGCGTCGCCGTGTCGGACTTCGACGGCGACGGGCTGCTGGATCTGCTCGTGGCGGCCGATAAGTGGACCGGCGGCCGGACGCGGCTGTTCCGCAACACGGGCAAGCTGGCGTTCGAGGATGCCACGGCCAAGGCGGGCCTGCCTGAAACGCTGCCCGGGCTGGGCGCGATCACGCCCGACCTCAACGGCGACGGCCGCCCGGACATCTTCGTCGCCCAGGCCAACCGCCTGTTCCTGTCCACCGGCGACGGGACGTATCGCGAGTCGGCCGCCGGGTCGAGATCGCTCCAGTATCCCCCGCTGGGCCGCGAGGACACGCCCTGCGGCGCGGCGTTCGGGGACGTCAACCGCGACGGGCGAATGGACATCGTGATCGTCGACCACAACCAGCCGGCACGCCAGCACCTGTTCCTCAATGCCGGGGTCCGCGGGCAGGACGTGGTGTTCCGGGAAGTCACGAAAGCCGCCGGGCTGGAGTACCGCTTCCCGTCCTGGACGCCCGAGAAGCTGCACCTGAAGCACGCCCACGTCGAGATCGCCGACTTCGACAACGACGCCTGGCCGGATATCGCCGTGGCGGTCACCGTCCGGGCCGGACAGGCCGAACAGCCCTTCGTCTGCCGAAATCTCACCTCGCAGGGCGGGAAGGTCCGCTTCCACGTGCCGCCGATCGCCAAGGCCACCGCCTACTTCCCCGCCGGGCCCGTGGCCGACTTCGACCGCGACGGGCGAATGGACGTCATGCTGGCCAGTTGGTTCGGGCAGATCCCGTCCAGGCTGTATCTCAACCGCAGCAAGGCCGGCCACTGGCTGGCCGTTCGCGTGGTGGGCAAGACCGTCAACCGGATGGGCATCGGCACGAAGGTGAAGCTCTACCGCCCCGGGCAAATCGGCCGCGCCGACGCCCTGCTGGGCTGCCGGGAGATCCACATCAGCAACGGCTTCTGCACGGGCACCGAAGCGGTGGCCCACTTCGGGCTGGGCGCCGCATCCGTGTGCGACGTCGAGGCCGCCCTGCCCCACAACAAGGGCGTCATCCGCAAGACGGGGGTGAAAGCTGACCAACTGCTCACGCTGACTGAATGACAGGTCGCCCCAGCGCACCACAGCCCCAAAGCCCCCGGGTTCCACCCGGTACGTGTTTAGCCTGCTACGGGCTTGAGGGAGATGCGTTGGGTCAGATGGTCCAGGAAGTCCAGGCCGCGTTGGTGACAGGTCTGGGCGATGCTGGTCAGGATCTGCCAGGTGGTGCGG
>Ga0180431_10001365_pt1 | contig 34329 bp, 34 predicted proteins | sample SS_ome_11_FD_132459 | JGI IMG/M metagenome (GOLD analysis project Ga0180431, IMG submission 132459) | Hypersaline lake sediment archaeal communities from the Salton Sea, California, USA - SS_1_MS_1 metaG | ecosystem: Environmental > Aquatic > Non-marine Saline and Alkaline > Hypersaline >... | reverse complement strand
CCGGTGAAAACATTATTAGTAGACTCAGTGCGGATACGCAAACCGTTGGTAGCCCCGGTAAGTTTCAGACCGGAGATACTGATGTAATCAGCATTATTCAACTCGAAGACATTGGTTGACCCATCGATAATGACGCTGGTGTCACCGGTTTTGTTCACAAATTCCGTCAGGTCACCCACCGTTCCGGAATGAGCGGAATTAAGATCGACCTCTTCGTTATAAGTCCCGTTGGCGATACAAACTTGGTCGCCGCCGCTAAGCGCGCTAACAGCCTCACCGACAGTCTTAAAGGCAGTCGCCCAGCTGGTGCCGTCACCGGAGACTGCTACTGATTGGTCAACATGCCAGTCGCAAGTCCCGCCACTTGACGTGTAAGTGAAAGACCAATCCAGTTGATTGGACCACGTGGTGGCTCCGTGATTATCCTGGGCCTTCACTCGCCAGTAATAAGCCTCGTTTTCGACAAGGGCTGTTGCTACCGTGTACTGGCTCGTGGCCAGCCCGGACACCTCTGTTTTTTGAGCAAATGACGGGTCAGTGGAATACCAAACGGTATAAGTCACGGTGTCACCAGTATACGGAGTATCAGGATCCACTGAATCCTCCCAATCCAGCGTGGGAGTCGCGGTGGAAACCGTCGCTCCGTCGGTCGGGTTGACCAGGCTAAAGCTTCCCGGAGCTTGGTTAGCAGCTATATTCAGAGACCGGTAAGGATCTCCGGTACCGGCATCAGTTGCTACTGTTTCGGCTCCCAGGCTGTCGATCGCAATCACCCGCCAATAGACGGTGGCGTGGTTAGGCAATTGCTCCGCGGGCTTCAGTGTGTACTCGGATATGCTGATACCGGTTATTGAAGTGGATTGACCGGGGGGAAAAGCATTATTTTCACTGTATTCCAAAGTATACGTCAGCGGGTGACCATTGGGATCAGTGGTATCGTCCCAGTCGAAAGTCGGCGACAAAGTTGTCGTCTCGGTGGCGCCGTTATCAGGAGAAACCAAATTAAAAGCCGCCGGCGGGTCATTAATGCCGGCATTGACATACCAATCCTTTTCTTCCGACCAGCGCTCGCCATTGCTGCCGATCGCCTTCACTTTCCAATAATTGCGAGCGTTATTAGTTAGTTCCTCCCCTGCTCCCAGGGTATAAGAAGGCGTGGTCGGGTGCGCGGTTATACCGGTAATTTCTGTATAAGTAGCGTAAGTAGGATCCGTTGAGTGCCACAGAGTATAAGAGTCGGTATTAGCCGCCGGATCCCAGGTAAAAGTCGGGATCAGGTTAGTGACAATTGTTCCGCTGGCAGGAGTGTCAAGGTGAAAGCTCCCAGGAATACCGGTGAAAACCGGGGCGGTATCGACCTCAGAAATCTGGCCTTCGCTGTTTACGGCAATAATTTTGTCCTGGGCCAGGCTAGTCAGAGTAACTGTGACGTAGCCAAAATTTGGAGTACTGCCTGTCAGCTCGTCAAAAACCACTTCAGTGCCGGTTGACCCGGCAAAAGAAATAGTGGTTAGCCCAAGAATGGACGGAACCGTGTAAGTATCAAGGACTGTTCCCCCGGCATAGCTGTCTCCCTGAAAAAGCATGTACTCATCATCGGCTCCGATATTGTCCTGAAAATGAACGCCGTACTTGGAACCGTCCTTGGCTGCTACCGAACGACTTTGGGCGTCACGCAAAGTTGAGACAATCCGCTGGGCTGTTACATCAAGCTGCGATGTTTTACGGTAATTTACGTAATTCACTGTAACCACCACTGACAAAATCGCAATGACGCCGATCACTATTAGCAATTCTATGAGGGTGAATCCCCTTTGTTTCATATTATTGAACGGTTCCCAAAACCGTATAAATTGGAGTTATGATTGAAAGCGCCAGCGCAGCAATCGCAATGCCGACAATTAACATCAGAATCGGTTCGATCAGGGAAATAAGTGATCTGATTTCGTTCATCAACTGGTTTTCATAAAGCTCGGCCAGACGATTTAAGACTACACTGACCTCGCCGGTGCGCTCCCCCACCCGCAGCATTCCCAGCACCAGCGGCGGAAAGAGATTCTTTTCCTCTTCAACCGATTCAACCAAGCCGACTCCGCGCTTGACCCTCTCGGCGATTCTCTTTAGTGCATCGCCATAAATCTTGTCCTTCATTGTGTCGCCTGTTACAGAAATCGCCTCTACGATTGGCATACCACTGCGGATCAAATTGGAAAGTGTCCCGGAAAATGCAGCCAAAGCGGCTTTACGTTTATAACGGTTTACTATCGGAACTTTGAGCCAAAAACTGCTGAATGCCCGCTTCGGACCCGGCTGTTTCGATAGCCACCAGAAGAAGAATACAATCCCAGCGATGATCAAAACTACCGCCCACCAGTAGTCAACCAAGAAGCGACTGATATTTATCATGGCAACCGTAGTTGCCGGTAATTCCCCGCCGCTTTCTTCGAGAACAGTAGCGATGCGCGGCACTACGAAAACCATCAGGGCAATACCGATACCGATCATGGCACAAATTATGACAATTGGATACAGCATTGCTCCCCGAATTTTCTGGTTCAGTTCATATTGCCGCCTCAGCTCAGCTGCCAGATAGCGCAGATTTTTCTCCAAAATACCACTGACTTCCCCGGCCCGGACTACCTGTACAAAAACCTTGTCAAAAACTTTCGGATACTTGGAAAAAGTGGTGGACAGCGGAACACCGTTTGACACGTCACGCGCTGCCGTCGCCAGGATCTCCTTCAGCTGCTGGCTCTTAGTTTGTTCGGAAATTATATTGAGCGATTCCACCAACGGCATTCCGGCCTTGAGCATGGCAGCCAGCTGTTCCACTAGAACAGTCTTGTTTAGTAGCGAGACTCCGCCAATTTCTAAACTGGTCCAGCCCTTACCCTTTTCTTTGGGATTAATTTTAGAAATATAATAACCCTGCGACTGTAATTGCTGCACAGCCGTTCGTTCATTGGCAGCAAAGATACTGCCTTTTTTGGCCTCACCCTCGTGGGTCAGGATTTCGTATTCAAATTCGGGCATATGTTAACGTGAAATGTAAAACGTCAGCGCCGCAGACTTCACCGAGGCTCAGTCAAGGCGCGGGCCCGCCGGCGAGCGGGACAAAACGCAAGATTCTGATAATTTTGTACTATCTAATAACTCGCAGGACTTCATCAATCGTTGTCTGACCTTCCAGAGCTTTTTGAATGCCGTCTTCAAGCATCGTCATCATGCCATCAGCAATGGCTTTGTCGCGAATCTTGCCGGCATCAGCCTGTTGGGCAATAAGCTCCTTGATATCAGGCGTAATCTCGAGAATTTCGTAAATACCGATGCGCCCCCGGAAACCCGTGCCACCGCACTGGTCACAACCTTTACCTTTGTAAAAGCGAATTGAACTGATATCTTTTTTGCGAATTACACCCCGCTCCTGCAATCTTTTCAGAGTTGCTTCCATGTCAGTCTCTCGCTTCATTGAAGATATCGCCGGGGTATCCAGATTGTAACTTTCCATACACATCGGGCAGAGCCGGCGCACCAAACGCTGGCCAATAGCAATATTGACTGTCGAGGCAATCAGAAACGGCTCAATTCCCATATCAATCAGACGCGGCAGGGTACCGGCAGCATCATTCGTGTGCAGCGTGGACAAAACCAGGTGACCAGTCAGAGCGGAATGGGTGGCGATCTCTGCTGTTTCACTATCGCGGATCTCACCAACCATGATTATATCCGGATCCTGGCGCAGAATTGAACGCAGACCGTTAGCAAATGATATCCCGACCCCGGGGTTGACCTGGATCTGATTCACCCTGTCCATACTATATTCAATCGGATCCTCAATGGTGCTGATATTCGTCTCCTCGTCGTTGAGCATGTTCAAAATGGTATAGAGCGTCGTCGTTTTACCTGACCCGGTCGGCCCGGTGACCAGCAGCATCCCCGTCGGGGTCTTCATAGTCTTTTTGACTATTTCCAGATTCTTGCCTGTAATCCCAAGCTCTTGAAGTGAAAACTTTTTGGCTTCTTCCGGCAGCAGACGCATCACGACTTTTTCCCCGTGGTAGGTTGGGATTATGGAAACACGAAAGGAGATCTTCTGTCCTTCCACCGATTTTTTGAAACGGCCGTCCTGGGCCTTGCGGTGTTCATCAATCTTAAGATTCGTTAGGAATTTGATGCGGGCGATCAGCGGATCGTGGGCAATCTTGGGAAGTGTAATAACATCGCGCAAACGCCCGTCCACCCGGAAACGAACAATGACGCCTTCAGCGTGCGGCTCAATATGAATATCCGAGGCATCTTCTGCGACCGCGAATTCAATCAGCGAGTCCAGGATTTTGACAACCGGGACTTTTTCCACCGCTTTCATCCCCTCTTCACCGGCCAGCTGAGCCACATTTTCGTTGATAATTTTTGAAAACTCTTTGTAGAGTCCTCGCCGATACAACATCAAGGCCTTACGAATTTCACTGTCGGTTGCCAGATACGGCTCCACATCCAGGCCGGTCTGTTTGCGAATGAAATTGATGGTATCCAGATCCTTGGGGTCACTCATCGCCACCTTGACCCGGTTTTTGTCCTTCTCAAAAACGATCGCCATCCGCTCACGGGCCATATTTTCCGGCAGAATCGAAAGCGTATCCGGAGTAATCTTAAGGTTTTTCAGCTTCACGAAAGGAATCGCCAAATTTTCTGCAATCAGCTGAGCTAACTGGTCCTCGTTTATATAATTCTGGGAAATCAGAATATTTTCAATACTCTCCCGCCCTTGTTTGGCTTTTTTCTCGACATCAGCAAATTGCTTCTCGCTGATTAGGTTCATCCCCAGCAGGAGTGTCTTTAGTTTGCTTGGTTCGATATGCATTAGACTTTTTTGACCTTAATCTTTTTAGCTGGTGACTTATCAACTAACTCCTCGCCGCAATAGGGGCAGAATTTCGCGCCTTGCGGGATGGTTTTATTACAATGATCGCATTTTGTGAGAGTTTTCTTGTAAATTTTGCCAGTTTTTTCCGCTCTGGACTGCGCCGGCTTGGCTGCCGGGGCGGCGGCTTGCTTAGTGGCGGCCTGACTCAAGAAATTCCTAATTTTTGTAACTACCTCATTGATAGAAAAATTTGCCTTAACAAGATAATCACGTGCGCCTAACTCCCGCGCCCGCTGGATATCTTCGGACTGACCGAGATTGGAAAGCACTATGACCGGAATGGCATTCAATTTAGGATCCTTCTTCATTTCTTCCAGAACGTCAAACCCGTTCATTTTGGGCATGACAATATCAAGCAAGATAAGCTCCGGCGGATCAGCCTGCATTTTTTTTAACGCCTCTTCTCCATCAACAGCCACATCTACCTTAAAACCTTCTTGCGTAAGCTTGGTCATATAAACTTTACGCAAAAAGTGATCGTCCTCCGCGACGAGAATGTGAAACTTACTATTTGCCATTATTTCTTTTGTTTCAGTATTTCCTGTACCCGAGTGGCGATAGCATCAAGCGAACTGGAAGCTTTGATGAAAATATCTGCAATCGGCAGGCCAGCGCAACGTCTCTTTGCCTCTGCTTTCGTAATATTTGTAATGATTATTATCGGAAAATCAGAAATATCTTTTTTGGCCTGGACTGCCCGAACCATTTTTGCCCCGTCTAATTTAGGCATTACTATATCCAAAATCAGTAGATCAGGCCAAGATAAACCTAGTTTTCTCAGTCCGGCTTCGCCGTTAACGGCAACATCGACCGAAATTCCCTCCTCTTCCAATTTTTCCTTGAGAATAGCGCAAACAGCCTGATTATCTTCCACAATCAAAACTTTTGGTTGATTTTCGCTCATATATTGCTCAACCAAGCCTAAAAACCACCTATAATTTTACCACATTTCCGGAAAGTCATCAAATGAGTGATTTTGCCCCAGATTTAGAGGGACTACCACTCAAGGGTATAGTGAACCAGAAAGTCGTACCCTCCCCTTCCCTGGATTCAAAACCAATTTCTCCGCCGGAAGCCTCCACCACTGATTTAGCCACATATAGTCCCAAACCGGTTCCTTCCGGCACTTTCTTGACCGCGTTATCCGCCCGGAAAAATTTCTCGAAGACTTTGGCTTGTTCTACCCTGGGAATACCGAACCCTTGATCAATCACTTTGAATTCCATATTTTCACCCTGGACAGAGACTCTCAACTCTATAGGCTTGCCGGGGTCAGAGTAGCGACTGGCATTTGACAGCAAATTCTGTAAAACTTGGCCGATCAACTTGGGGTCGATCTTGATTCTGGGCAAATCATCCGGAATAAATGTCTTTATCTCCTGTTTGCGGGCACTGACTACCGGATTTAGTTCACTGACAATAGTAGACGCCAACTTGGCGATTTCTGTTTCCTTAGGCTCAATCTTGAGACGGCCAGATTCAATCCGGGAAACGTTCAAAAGATCGTTGACCAGTGCGATCATTCTCTCGTTGGAGCGGTAAGCCTCGCCCAAATACTCCAGTTGCTCCTTACTCAGCTTCCCGACATCACCGTTGATCAGCAATTCCAGGAACCATTTGATGGCCGAAAGCGGCGTGCGCAACTGGTGAGAGGCCACCGAAACAAATTCAGTTTTCATTTTGTCAATTTCCCGCTCTTTGGTAACGTCTCGGAAAACCACCACGCAGCCGATAACGTTGCCGGCGCTGTCGCGAAGAGGCGTGGCGATATTCGCAACTGAAATAGAGGTTCCGTCTTTGCGCACCATCAACATTGGTGAGCTTTCCTTAGTCTGTTCCCCTTCCCGCAGGCAATCAGCAACAAATTTATAGTCACTTTCGCCTGACTTTTCGAAAACTAGATGTATGATATCAGAATATTTCTGGCCAATCGCTTCCGATTCACTATATCCGGTCAAATCCTCTGCCACGCGATTGAAAAGAAGGATACGATTTCCCCGATCAATCACGAAAACTCCGTCGCCAATGCTTTCAATGATACGAGCGGTTCTCTCCTTCTCACGATCGGATATCTTTTTGGCCTCTTCCACATCTTCCAAGATATTTAGTACTGCTGTTTGTTGTTTTTCCAGCTGGTCACCCTTCATTTGCAATTCTTCCGTTTGCTGTTGCACCCGGCTTTCCACCTGGAGACGTGAATTCATAACTTTGCGACGCATGGTCTCAAAGGATTCTGCCAGCTCGCCGATTTCGCTTCGGTCTTTGACCTCAACAGGTTTTGAAAAATCGCCAGACGCAATGCGGGCAGCGCTGGTCTGTAGCTCTCTGACTGATCTCGTAATGGGGCGTGATATCAGATAAGCGGCCAATGCTCCCAGCAGCAGAGCTGCCAAAGAAACATATAAGTATATATCGCGGAAAAATTCACCCAATTCCAGAACCTGTGTTTTATCTAGCTTCACTACCAATCCCCAACCGGTCGAATCAAGGTAGCGACTGGCTGCAAAAACCTCTACTCCCCGGTAATCGAGTGATTCGGCGAAGACAGTTTCTTCTCCTTGTAGGGCGTGTATCATTGGTGCAGCTATTTCCATTGTTTCCCTTTCGGCTGGTTCCAGGGCCGCTTCTTCCTCAAATCGACGCGGAGCAAAAAAATCAATTCCACCACCAGGCTCCTCCTTGGCAATCACCGTTTCACCGGTTTCCCCAAACGCGCTAACATAGTCGGTTGCTACCCGCAACACATCGGTGGGATCAGTTTCCATTACCGCCACTCCCAGGAACTGGTCATCCCGTATCAACGGCCCGGATAAGTACATGGTCGCCTGCCCCTCTGAATCATAAGTTATAGCTGAGATATAATCATCCTCCCGCGCGGCAGTGAAATACTCCCGATTGCTGACATCGTCGCCAACGGACAAACCACCGGTGCTGGCAACAACCAAACCGGCAGGGTTTATTATACTGACATTGCGAAAATCAGAGATGGAATCGCGAGCATCGGCTATTATCGTCTCAATTTTGGCCTGGGACTCCGAATTCGCGGTCGCATTGTAGTCCTGTAGACTAATACGCAACTGAGTTCGGCTAGTAACACCGTTAATACGCTCGGTGTCCTTTTTGATTATTTGCTCTAGCCTCAGTTCTTGCAATTCCGCCAGAGATTCCAGGTCTTCGAAGCTTCTCTCCAGCAAGAAATTGTGCAAGGCCAAGTGACTAATAATACCAACAAAAATCAGGACCATTCCGATAATGATCGTTATTCCAATTACGCCTCTGATTGCTAGTTTCATTTGGTTTTGCCTTTTATCAAGGCTATTTCTTCTTTCATTTCCTTCATTCTAATCTCTCTACCTATCATCAAACGATTCAGCTTCTCCACCTCCGCCTGTTTTTCAGTCATTTCCTTCATGGCTTGCTCTTTTTCTTCAATCTGTCTCTGCAGCGAAGCATTGTTTTTCTGTAATTGCAGGGTCTGACGGGCTATCATGCGTTGGCTTTGCTCCTGTGAGTATTGGTAAAAATAAATGAGAACAGAGACCACGGCTAATACAATCAGAAACATCAGGATGAAAAAATCGCTGTACGGCAAGGTGAAATAATCTGGCCACGGCCGTAGCCACCAAATCAACAAAAAGACCCCAAACATTGCCCCGAGCCATATCAGGCCGCGCCGATAACCTCGCAACACAAAGATAATTGGCGGAAACATAAATATCCAAAAAGGACCCGTACTGTAGAAGCCGCCGGTACCAAAATTGTGAATAGATATAATGGCAATAACCAGTGCACCGGTAACCAGAGCTGCGGTTACAGTGCGCTCATACCGGATCAGGATAATCGCCAGAACACAAACAATCCCCAGTGCTAGCTCCAGATAAGCCGGCCAGATGTCGCTGATAGTGAAATTGACAATGGCGTAGGAAACAAAAATAACAGCACCTAGAATTGCCACTCCTACCAAAAAACGCTTTCGACTTTGCGCGAAAGTGACAGAAATTTCACCCGGATCGTTTTCATTTGGCATTACTATCTTCCCCCTTGTCTTTTAGCTTCTTTTTTAACTCAACCATCTTTAATTCCCGGCCGACCATAAGTTCATTCATGTGTTCCAATTCCCTGACTTTGGCCTGCAATTTATTCTCATATTCTTTTCGCTCTGTTATATCCTGAGTGGTTCCTACCATCCGTACCGGATCCATACCCGAACCATAGAACACAATTCCTCTCTCGTGTAAAAACCTAATTTTGTTGCCGGGCAACTTAATTCGATGATCCACTGAATAATTACCACCTTCACGCAAAGATTTCCGAACACTGTCATCGACCTTTTTTTGGTCTTCCGGATGGACAAGCTGCAAAAATCCCGGATAGGTTACATCAAAATCTGATCGGTTGACTCCGAATATTCGGTACATCTCATCGGACCAACTAATCTGATCTTTTTTTATATCCCAGGACCAGCTACCAATTCGGGCAATTCTCTGCGCTTCGCGCAACTGATTTTCCCGCTCCTGTATTCTTCTCTGCATTTCGCGCTGCCTGGTCACATCGCGGCCAATTGACTGGATTTCTTTGACAGTGCCCTTGTCATCAAGAATGGGAATAATCGTGTGCTCCATTATGACCCGGCGGCCATCTTTGGCCTGCCAACCCAAAACAACATTTCTTTGGGGCTTCTTCTCTGATACAATCCTGGCAATTACCTCGGCCTGTTTCTCGGCAAATCCGGGAACAATCACTTCCAGGCCCAGGCGAGGATTGTTCCTGTAGTCTTCTGAAGTGTAGCCAAAAATCCTTTCCGCCGCTTTATTGGCATATTTTATCTGCCCGCCGCTGAGATCAACCAAAAATATGGCTTCGTTAGCATTATCTGTCAAAATATCATAGCTTTCCTTTATCTTTTTGATTTCCTGCTCGGACTTTTTCCGTTCACTCATATCAACATGGGTACCGACCAACCGAATGTTTTCTCCGGCTTTGTCCTGTTGCATGAAACCTCGAGCCAAAATATCAACATAATGGCCATCTTTGTGCTGCATTCGAAACTCAATCTCAAAGGGTTTATCGCCAGCACTTTTGACATAATCCTGGACTGATTTCGTTACTCTGTCTTTGTCTCCCGGATGCAACCTTTTTTCCCATTCAGAAAAATCGTTCGGGATTTCATCGTCCCTAAAACCCAACATCTCTTTCCAGGGCGGAGAAAAATAAACTTCGTTGGTACGCAGATCCCAGTCCCAAATCCCGTCTTTGGTACCTTTCATTGCCAAATTGAATCGTTCCTGGTTTTCCTGAAGCTTCTGCCTGAATTCTTCCCGCTCGGTGATATCCTGCCCCGAGCTCAGTGTGCCAATAACCTTCCCCTCACTGTCTCGGATAGTGGCATTATTCCAAAGCAGAATTTTTTCGATTCCCCCTTTGGCCAGGACCTCATTGAGCCCTCCCTCTTTGAAAACTTCGTCAATTTCTCTGTCAGTGGTTCCCATTAGATCCTGGAAACCCTGGCGTAGTTTCTCCTGGTTTGATTCGGGTAAGAAATTTTCAAACCAATTCTTACCTTCAATCTCCGATTTGGGATAACCCAGGATCTCAGCACCGCGCTTATTAATCATGACAACATTCCCCTTACTATCCAAAGACAAGATAAGAACACCGGCAATATCCAGGTACTGCTCGGCTTTAGATTCCATCGCCCGTTCATTGGTAATATCAATAATACTGACTAGATCGGCCACCATTTTGTTTTTGGCGTCACGAATGATAACCCCATAAATACGGGCGGTCCTGATTTCACCCTTCTTGGTTATGAATTCAAGGTTGTACGGCTCCAAGCGTTGTCCCAGGAATCTTTTGGCCAACTGTTTCATTGCCTTTGTCTTGCTGGCTTTGGTCATATAAGGAAGTGCCAAAAGATTCTTGCCAAGAACTTCCTCCTTGCGATAGCCAAGCCATTCATAGAGACGACCATTTAGATCCAAGACGGTTCCCTTTTTGTCCAACAAAACAATAGCGGCTGGTGAATTGTCAAAAACCGCTTTGTATTTAGCCAGTTCATCAGAAAAGGCCCCGTTTGAAAACTTGTCTTTTTTTTCGGGCATTTGGTTAGGGTAACTTTTTCAGCAGTGTCATGATTTCGCCGGCGTGTTTCTCGATGATTTTGGGGTCGCGAAAATTGGCAGCGAATTTCTTGAGTTCGCCGATAGCCCCCATAATTCCCTCCTTGGTCGGGTGATCGAAATCACCGCCGCCGTCCTTGAATGCTTTGCGAACAATTTGTTGGCAGTAATTGCGATTCATGTTTTCGCTGGCATCTGTTTCGTTGTCCAGTAGATCGGCATCAACACAATGAGCTTTGTAAAAACACTCAACGATGGCATCCCTAATCATCAAGGGTGTTACCTCGTCTTTGTCCGGGTCTACCCCGTAAATTTCAACCATCTGATTATTTTTTATTCAATTTGTCCTTAACCATTTTGACTAAATCCTCGAGCTTCCAGTCTGATTTGACCAGATAGTCAAAGACTCCTCTCTTATTGGCTTCTTCAGCCTTGTAGGCATCAGCTAAATTGGTCAAGATGACAACTTTGGCGTCTTTACCCCACTCGTCCTGACGTAGTTTTTGGAGCATAGTCATGCCATCCATATTGGGCATGATAATGTCCAACAAAATCAGGTTAGGGTGATCAGCCAAGGCCATTTTGAGGCCCTTTTCTCCGTCCGAAGCAACAATCACATCAAGTTCTTCGGCTCCGAGCTTATCAGCCAGAACCTTTTGCACCGGAATGTCATCTTCAATAACGAGGATTTTGGGTTTTGTTTCCATGTTAGGTTAGCTCCTTTTTGCCAGCCTGTGGTTTCATGCCTGAGACAGGAATCGACACATAAAAGGTCGAGCCCTGATTCAAGGCAGATTCAAACCAAATTTTCCCACCGGCTTGGTCAAGAATTGACTTAACTATATATAAACCTAGTCCGTGTCCTTCAGGATCGATTGAGACAGCATTATCCGCCCGGAAAAGCTTTTCGAAGACCCGGTGCTGCTGATTGGCCGGGATACCGCAGCCGCTGTCGATAACCTTGAATACGATATCCTTTCCTTTCTTGCTGACCTCTATTGATATCTTACCACCGGCCGGCGTGTATTTAATGGCATTACTGATAACATTGCTCATAATTGTACGAATCAGAGCCGGATCGATCTTCACTTTCGGAATATGTTTTTGGTAACTCTTCGTTATCTGCAGCCCTCTTCCCTTTATTTTGCTTTGTCTTGTTTTCAAAATCTGGTCAATGATAGCGGTAACACTAGAAAGCTCCGGTTTGATGGTAAATGTACCAAGCTCAATTCGGGAAACATTGAGCAGCGCATTGACGAGTTTTACCATCCGCCGGCCACCGGCTTTTATTTCCTGGAGGTATTTATTGCATCGCGGCGATAGATCTTCTTTGCTGCCCAGCAACATTTCGGTATACCAATTGATCGCTGTCAGCGGGCCACGCAGCTCATGTGAAGCCAAAGATACAAATTCCGTTTTAGCCCGGTCAATTTCTTTTTCTCTGGTGATATCCCGTTCAATTCCCAGAAAATAGATGATTTCGTCTTTATCACCCAGAATCGGCGATAACCTTATTTCGGCATCGTAGAGCCGGCCATCCTTTCCCTTATTCTTGACCTCCCCCGAAAAGGGCTTTTTCTCGATCTTGATGGTGCGCCATAGCTTCTTATAGAATTCTACCGGCATTTGCTGCCCCCACAAAGACGGATTTTTGCCGATCATCTCCTTACGCGAATAACCGGTATTCTCCTCGGCAGCCTGATTAGCAAATATTATCTTGCCGTCAATATCAGTAATAACTATATGATCAGATGCACCCTCGGCAGCTAGCTGAAACTTACGCATATTCTCCTCAGCATTAATACGCTGACTGATATCACGAGAAACTACAGTCACACCACAGACTCTGCCTCGGGCATCCCGGCGGGGACAGGCCCTGGCAGCATAGTATCTGATCTCACCCCGAATCGGAATCTCATAATCAAAACTGGTGCAAATCTCTTTTTGCATTGCCTCCAGCAAAGGCGGAACAACGACTTCCCTAAGCTCTTTAGGGAAGATATCATTAATATTTTTGCCCAGAAACTTTTTAGGAGGCAGATAAAGGGTTTTTTCCATTTCCGGCGGGCAATAGTATTCTCCAAAATCAAGTTTTTTATTGAATACGAAGGTTAGATCCGGTGTAGAGGAAATTATTGATTCCAGCTTAGCCTCGGAAAGTTTCAGTTTTTCCTCCGCCTCTTTTTCTTTCGTTATATCCTGTGCCAGACCTACCACTCTTTTCACTTCGCCTTGATTATCTTTTACCGGATAGCCCTGATCGCGAACCCAGCGAATTGATTTATCCGGGCGCCTTATCCTGTATTCTTCACTGTAGCTTTGACCTTTACCCAAATTAATGAAATTCTGGAGCGCTTTTGTTCTGTCTTTTGGATAGATCGCCTGCGCCCATAGATTTTTCTTTTTATACAAATCTTCAAGCTTGCGGCCCCATATCTTTTCGAAACCCTTGGTAGCATATATTGTCTGCTTATCAGACCAGCGCGTAATCCAGAAACAGCCCTTAATTGTTTCCGCCATCTGACGCAGAGTAGCCTCGCCTTGCCGGTGTTTTTGCTGAATTTCCTGTTTTTCAGTAATGTCCGTACCGGCGCTGAGAGTACCGATGATTTTGCCGGATTTATCTTTCAGCAGAGTGTTATGCCAAGAAACGATCTTCCTCTTTCCGGATTTGGTCACCACTTCATTGTCATATACTTTCACGAAACTCATCTTACCGCCCATCAGTTTACGAAAAACCCCTTTTATTTCCTTACGGGCCTCGGCCGGTATAGCCTGTTTGAACCAGTCCTTGCCTAGCAACTCTTTTTTGGTATAACCCAAAAGATTTCGACCGGCCTTGTTTATAAACGAAATCTTGCCGTCCTTATCCAAAGAAACAACTATGGCGTTAATAGCATCCAGAAACTTAATCGTTTCCGCTGAGGGATAAAGGATACTTGATTTAGCAGTTGTTTCTCTTTTCATATTGTTTATCTAGAGAGCATTTGCTTCACTTTTTCCACGACTTCACGTAGATCCCAATCAGCTTTTACCAGGTAGTCCTGAACCCCTAAATTATCAGCTGTTTCCGACCTGTCACCGTCACTGAGATTAGTCAAAACAATTACCGGGACATTTTTGCCCCAAGCATCCCGGCGGATTTCCTTGAGAGCTGTCATCCCATCTTTAACCGGCATGATTATATCCATCAGAATCAGATCCGGGTGCTCCTGTAAAGCCGCCTTTACCCCTTTCTCTCCATTAGTCGCATTGACCACCTGGTAACCAGCTTGTTTCAGATTCTCGGTAAGTATTTTTTGAACATCGGTTTCATCTTCGACGATTAATATTTTCCTTTTGGGCATAATTTTTTAGATTTGAAGATTGAAGATATTTGATTCTATCTTCTATAACTTAGTTGTTACATTAACTACACCGTTGGTCAGATGAAACTCCACCATTTTGCCGCTGCTGCCGCCGGTATCTTCCTTGTCCAGCCTGATTCCTAGTTTCTGCAAATGCTCCCGACTAACCTCGGCGTTCATATTTCCTATACTGTGCTTGTTCTCTGTCAGGCGCTGGAACATGGTGGCTCCGCCAACCAGTTTGGCAACGAAATGCTTACGATCCCCGCCAATCTCTTCGATGCCAGCAACCAGATTATCGATAGCCTCCGAGACATACTTAGCCGGCGAGGTACTGGGCTCTCCTTTTTTGTTGTGCGGCAACATGGCATGAGCCAACCCGCCGACTTTGGCCTTGGGATCGTAAAGAGTGATAACCACACAAGAGCCGACACTCCCGGTTTTCAGGATGTCATCATTATGACCGACAGCCAGCTCAGCGGTTTTTACAGATATCTCTTTACCCATTATTGTTGCCCAATTTAGCCCTGGCTGCAGACAAAATCCTGGCTGTGGAGTTGGAATCAAACAGGAAATAAAGATCCCCATCAACCCCTTCTTCTTCAATGCTCAGAGTAACCTTGAATGAAAGGGCTTTTTCTTCTTCCTGCCCGATTTCAACGATTACTGAATCCATAATGGCGCCGAGCATATCGACCACCGCGTCAGGAATGGTGTGCAGAATGTTCATATCCAAAAATTTGGACAGAGCTGTAATTGAAGCTCCCAGGAGAATGTTGCCAATCTCTCTCATCGCCGAAAGATCTTCCTCATCAAATTCATCTATGTCTGCCTTGTCTTTTTTGGTCAGCAGCTTGGCAAAAGCCAAGGCGCTTTTGGGAGAAAAAATCATCACCATGGCACCGTTGGCGTCGCCGTACATTTTCAGAAACACCGCCAAGACAGTATCGTCTTTGGAACCCAGAAATTGCTGTACCTTTTCAATCGGGCCGACGGTCGCCTCGGGTACATTCATCTGGATTTTCTTTCCCAGCATAGTGGAAAGAGCCGTGGAGGCATTACCGGCGCCGATGTTGACTATCTCTTTGAGCTGGTCATTCTCTTTGTTGTTGATTATTTCTTTGGGCATATAGAATTACATTCTTAAAAGTTTTCGCGTATCCTCCAAAAGACCGACTGTGTCCAAAATTAGTATAGTCCGGCCATCACCGAGAATGGTTGAGCCGGAGAAACCCTTGGCTCGACGCAATATGCTGGGTAGCGGCTTGACTGTGATCTCCTCCTCACCCAACAAATCATCCACCACCACGCCGGCCGTGTCCTGGCCGCGCCTAACCAGCACTGCCAGGTCGTGTGACTTATAGGGGGCTGGTTCTGCCTCCTTTTCGGTCACAGTTTTTTGGGTAGCCATCTTGTCGACCAGCCGGAAAATGTTGTGCAGCCGGGCTAGCGGAACCTCACGACCGTCAACAATCGCCACATCCTGATCTCCCAAGCTCTTGATTTTGTCTCGCGGTATCCTGACTGTCCGCTCAATGCTAGAGAAAGGAATGGCAAATTGGGATCCGTCGGCTTTGACAAGCAAAGCCTTGATAATAGCCAGAGACAGCGGCAGTTCCATTGTGAAACTGGCGCCATCACTGGTTGCAATCTTTTCCTTGTCTTGTGAACGCGTGTTCACGAGCGGCGACTGGACAATCACCCTACCGCCTAACTGATTGGTGAATTTTTTTACAACACTGAGCCCGACTCCCCGACCGGAGGTTTCCGTCACTTTCTTTTTAGTAGAGAGACGAGGATTAAAAAGCAGATTTTTGATATCGCGGTCAACAAAGATCGGATTTTCTTTGAGACGGGCAAACAGCTTCTGTCCCTCCGCGGCTGTAACTATCTTACGATCAATAGCTGATTGGATTACACTTTCCCAATTGATTGACTCGCCCCGGTTAGTGACCATGATTAGCGCATAGTCTTTCTCCCGGCGTGCGAGCAGATCAATCGTGCCTTTTTGGGAGATGCCATGATCGATAGCATTGCGCAGAAGATGAACCAAAGGCTGAGCCAGACCATCAATTATTGTCCGGTCCAGCTCCAGGCCGCCACTTGATATTTCAAACTCGATTTGCTTCTTCTCTTTCTGGGAAAGATCCCTGACCATGCGGGGAAAACGAGCAAAAATCTGTTCCACCGGAACCAGACGAGACTGCATAACCTGATACTGGATATCAGATACCAGGCGATTCAGATGCTCAACAACTTCGCGGATCTCCGGATTGGCCCGTTGCAATATTTGCAGCTTCATTTTGTCTATAAGCAGCTCTTCCATCAGTCCCATCAGCTTATCCAGGCGTTCCACCGGCACTTTGATATGAGAAACTTCAGCCGATTCAACCGCCTCGCGCACTTCCTCCTCCTCTAATTCTGTCGCACCCCCTTTCTTTTCTGACTTTTTGTTCTCTTTTGAATCTTTACTCTTTTTAGAATTACTGCCCTTGGTAAAAACTGGCTTTCCCGAGGCAGTCCGTTTTGATTTCCCAACCCCTTCTGTTTCCACCCCGGTTATCTTCTTTATCTTATTAGTCGTAGCGGTTAAGTTGGTTTCTTTTCCGTCTTTTTTGATTTTTTTCACCGCCCTTTCCAGGGCGTCAAATGCCTTAAAAAGCTCGTTGATAATTTTTTTATTCAGCTCCAGTACATCCGAGCGCGCGTAGTCAAAAACATCTTCCAGGACATGTGTCAAAAACGCCATTTTTTGGTACCCCATTGTGGCTGACGAGCCCTTTAGGGAATGTGCAGAACGCATCAGCTCATCCAGCAGCTTCTGATTACCCGGCTGCTTCTCCACTTTTAAGAGATTGTCATTCAGTTTCTGCAAATGATCTTCGGCTTCGGTTATATAGAGATCTTTGAATTTAGAAAGGTCCATTATTCTTTTTCACAAAGTTCAATGATACGAGCCGCTATTCCCCGCGGCGCCAGCGTTTCCTGGGCCAGGCGTTCTTTGATAACACTGACCGGCATTGATGCCACCACGGCGCTGGCCGGATCCTGAGCGATGGTATAGCCTCCGGCTTTTTCAATTGCTTTCATCCCAAGCAGACCGTCTTCCCCCATGCCAGTTAGAACAACCCCGATAGTGTCGGCACCATAACTCTTGGCCGCGGAGGTCATTGCCCTGTCTATAGAAGTAAGGCCACGCTGGTCCTGATTATTGGAAACAAGCTTGATTTCACGCTGTTTGGATTTGGCCTGCCGGGATATGTCTATAAAACGATTACCGGGAGCTATCAGGATATCGCCCTTGTCTATCATCTCGCCGTCAGTTGCTTCCTTTATTGTGAAAGGTGTCAGCTTATTCAGCCTCTTGGAAAACTTCTTTATGAAGTACTCCGGCATATGCTGAACCACCAAGACTGCCCCGGGAAAATTTACGGGTAGATCCATCAGGATATCTTCCACAATTGGCGGGCCACCGGTAGAAGCTCCTATCACTACTAATCTTTCAGCCGGTCCATTCGGCGGCTCCGGGTGCTTACTGCTTTTTGGTATCTGCGAAGGCGAACGCGGCCTAACTACAGCCCTGGCAGCCGCGTGAACTTTGGATAGCAGTTCATCTTCAACTTTATCAATATCAAGCGAGAGCTCACCAGAGGGTTTGGCCACAAAATCAACTGCCCCGGCCCGCAGACTTTCCAATGTAGCCTCGGCCCCGGCCGTGGTATAAGCAGAAAACATTACCACGCCCGGTAACTTTTTTTGGCAGTTACTCAGAATCTCAGCAACCGCCTGGGCCCCGTTCATCCGCGGCATATTGAAATCCATCGTGATGACGTCCGGTTTGAGGCGAACCGCCTCGCCGACTGCCTCAACTCCGTTCTTAGCCGTTCCGACAACCTCAACCTGACGATCCTTGCTGAGCAAATCTGTTACCAGATTGCGCATAAAGAAAGAATCGTCAACAACCAAAACCCTGATTTTTTTCAGTTTTTTCAGCAAATTTATTCAGGTATTCTCCCGCCTTATTAACCGATAACTTTCTTTACCTCAGCGATGACCTGATCGTTGTCAAATGGTTTGACGATGTAGCCGATGGCTCCTTTGCTTTTGCTCTCTTCAATTACTGCATCCTGGCCAACCGCACTGATAACAACGACCTTGGCGTCTTTCCCAATTTCTTCCAGCACCTCGACCCCACCCTTGACCGGCATGATAATGTCCAGCAAAACCAGTTCCGGGCTCTCAGATTTGAATTTTTCGACAGCTTCATTGCCATCTCCAGCCTCGACGAAGTTGCTGTAACCTGCTCCCTGCAGAATATTCTTTAGAACATTGCGCATAAAAGCAGAGTCGTCGACCAGGAGAATTTTTGAATCTTTAGCCATATTTTTTAGAGATTATTTTATTTAAGATTAGCTATGACGTTGGCGAATTCTTCCGAAAAAACAATGTAGTGCTCGGCGGTGATTCTGAATCCAGCGACCTCAAGAACGGTCTTGAAGACTATAGCATCACCAGTGGTCTGCTGTAGAGCACGCTGTATTGATTTTTCCAGACTGGTCACCGGCAGCATGTGCGGCGCCCCGATCATAAGATTGGATCCGGTCATGTCGGACAACGCTGTCAGGAAAGAGTTGGAAAGGATGTTTAGCGTTTCCTTGATTGCGGATCGGTCCAGATCCATCAGGATACCGGTTGTCCCGGGCTGACGTTCATTAATCAGATCAATGAAGATCAAGGCCTGCTCCCGCCCCATTGTCAGAACCGATGCCCCCTTGACACCCTCAATCATCTGGGTGTAGGCAATTACCGATTGACCTTCTTGCGGTTGGATACGCTGGCCGATATCCGCCAGTGAAACCACTTCCGCTTCGGAAACGGAAACGTTGACAGTTTGCTTTGATAATTTGGAAAAGGCAGCTGATACTTTATCAGCACCTGCCCTGGAAACCTTTTCCAAAATTTCTTTACTAAATTCCATAGGATTAATTTCTTAATTATTTAGACCTGGCTGTTTTCTTGATGGTCTCACCAATTTGCAGAAGTTCTTTCTCCTGCAGAAGTTTCTCCAAATTCAAGTAAATCAGCAGACGGGCATGCTCTTTTCCCTCTTCTTTTTCCTTATCTTTCTTTTTATCTTCATCATCCAGAACAATCACGCCTTCCAAGTAGTCGGCGTGAATTTTGGTAGAAACAAGCTCGGGTGTCGGCCGAATGCTGCTTTTTGGGACCTGCATGACTTCTTTCACCTCATCCACTATCACTCCATATTGATTATCGTTTTCAGCGACAACAATGATGTGCTTTGGTTTGATTTTGTTTTCCCGGACAAGGTCAAATCTTTTTTCCAGGTCTATTACAACTACGATCTTGCCGCGCAGATTGAGGATGCCACGGATGAATTTCGGGGAATTTGGTATCGGGGTGATTTCGGGAATCAGAATAACTGTCTGCAGTTCCGTCAGCGGTACAGCGTACTCCTCCCCGTCCAACTCAAAGACCATCATCTGGATATACTCTTCTACCTTTTCCTTTTCCGACTGATCGGCGCCGGCCACCTCGGTGATGATTTTTTTGAGGTCTTGTTGGGCCATATAATTAGCCTTTCTTGGGAGTTATTTTGACGGTTTTATTTGGCTTGGGAATTTCTGGGGGAGCAACACTAGTTTTCTGCTTTTCAGCTATCTCTTTGGCCATGTTGTTTGTCTCACCGGCTAGCTTGCTCAATTCTTCTGCCAATGACTGTAACTGCTGAGACGCGGCAGCCACTTGCTGATTGGCAGCGCTCTGCTGCTGTGTAGAAGCGGACAGCTGCTGAGCACCGGAGGCATTTTGCTCGGCCACCGAGGCAATGGAGTCCATTGTTTTGGCAATCTGCTGTACAGTGGCAGCCTGTTCCTGAATAGCTGAGGAAATCTCTTGGATCTTGGTTGAGACCGACTGGACCGACGTGACGGTATTACCCATCGACATGGTTATATCCTCGACAATTTTCTTGATCTTGTTAGCTGAGCGACCAGAGTCTTCAGCAAGCTTGCTGACGGAATCAGCCACTACGGCAAAGCCGCGACCGGCCTCGCCCGCCCGAGCGGCCTCAATGGCGGCATTCAATGCCAACAAATTGGTCTGCTCGGCAATACTGGTAATAGTCTCAACAATGTCACTGATTTTTTCCGAGCTCTCACCGGTCTGTTGCGCCATTTGCGAAGTCTGCATGGCGTTGGAGGACGCTTCCTGCGCCGAGGATGACATCTGCTGCATAGCGGCGGAAATTTGCGCCACCGATTTGGAGATCTCTTCTGCCTGCTTGGACTGCTGGGTGGCGCCGGAGGCAACTTGCTGCGCGACTGAGGAGTTCTGCTGGGCAGCTGCCGAAGTCTGCTGAGAGGAAGACGATAATTGGGATGACGCTGAACCCATCTGCTCAACCACCTTACGAATCGGGCGTTTGACGAATTCGCCGGTGGAACGGGAAGCGTACCAGGCTACCAATACTATGGCAACCAGGGCTACAGCACCAATTATCAAAATCTGATTACGCAAAGCGACTGCGGGGGCATTGACTTCCGTATCATCAATCTCTGCCACCATACACCAATTCTTATCTAATTTATCAATTATTTCACTTGATTTGTAAGCCCCTAAAACATTCGAACCACGATAATCGATTCCTTCCCCTTGTACATCTTCCCCGTTTAAGCATTCCGTTACATAGTTGTTATCATAATCTTGCTCCAAAATTACAGAATCACCCCCAAAACGAGAAGCGGAGATGAAAACTTTTTCATCATTCAAGAGAAAAACATCGCCAGTCTCCCCGGTAGCTTCGGCCGCATGCATAAGGAGATCATTCAGACTATCCATCGTCATACGACCCACCATAACTCCCACGATTTGACCTGAATTATGATCAGTCACCGGAGCTGATACAGAATAGCCAATTTTACCGGTTACGTCAGATGAATATGGATCTTTGATATAAGGTTCACCGGTTGCTATAACCTCGGTATAATACGGGTCGTTTGCCCTGTTTTGTCCCACAAAACTTTCGTCGGTTGAAGCTATAACAGTGCCACCGGCATCAAGATAAAATATCTCATAGAATTCAGAGAAATCTTCATGGGCATTTACCAAATCCTCGCTAATCTCTGCCACCCTCTCGGCGTCATACTCGGTGGTATGCAAAAGATCATTGAATGTTAAGGCTTCGATCTGTCTTAAATCACCCAAGAACATTTCGATAACAGCTTCCTCCCCTGTTTCAGAAACAGCTTCTAATTCATCATTACCCTCCTGATGAAGGGCCTGGCTAGCTTGATAATATGAAAGATAGCCAACAACCGCCATCGGAATAATACCAACTGCCAAAAACCAGAGGATGAACCGACCAGTCAGCCCCAGACTTTTGAATTTACCTTGTCCCTTTGCCATATAATTTTTTGATTATGAAGATGGAAAGTGGAAGATGTAACTTTGAAATAGTTTCCATTTTCTATCTTCTTATAATTATGCTAAAGACTTAGTTCCTTTTTTCTGCTTCATCCCTTCTAGCGGCAGACTAACGTAGAAAGTTGTGCCCTTGCCTTCCTCGGACTCAAACCAGATTTTACCCCCGGCGGTTTCCAGAATTGACTGGACGATGTAAAGTCCCAGACCGGTACCCTCGGTTTCCTTGACCTTCACGTTGTCCGCCCGGAAAAGCTTGGTGAAAATTTGCTTCTGGTCCTTTTTGGGAATGCCGTAACCGGTATCTTTTACTCTGATCTGGATGTCCTTATCAGTCTTTTCTACCGAAAGACTGACTTTGCCTTTCTCGGGAGTATACTTAACTGCATTGGAAAGAAGATTCTGGAAAATGATACGGGTCAGCTTGGGATCAACATTGAGAACCAGATCCTTCGGGCTATATTCTTTTTCAATTTGTATTGATTTGGCCTGGATCTTTACAGCCAGTTCCTCGAGCACGGAGTCAGCCATTTCCTCGAGGTCAGTCGGCTTTGGTTCAATAATGAAAGTGCCAAGTTCCAGACGAGAAACATTGAGAAGGGCGTCAACCAGATCGATCATCCGCAGATTGCTTTTGTACATTGTCTCCAAATATTCTTTCTGTTCTTCGTTCAATTTGCCCAGTGACTCATCCTTGAGCATTTCTGCATACCAGCGAATAGTGGCCAGCGGGGTGCGTAATTGGTGCGAGGCCAGAGAGACAAACTCCGTCTTGGTACGATCTATATCCGTTTCGATAGTAATATCACGAAAGACTACGATAGTACCGACAATCTTTTCACCCAAAACAAACGGTGTAACGGTAATACCGACCGGGAATTGACTGCCGTCCTTGCGTTTGTAGTAGTAAGTCTGCCCGCGCGGGTTACTGGACGGCTTTCCGGTGGAAAGCGCCAGTACCTCGGGACGACGATAAAGCGGGATTTCCTTTCCTTTATTATCAACCACCGGTACGGATTCAACCACCGACTTTCCAATCAGATCAGACCTCTTTTTGTCCAGCATTGACTCGGCCGAACCGTTGATCAGAGTAATTAAACCATCCTGATCGGTAGCAATGATACCGTCCCCGATGCTTTCCAACAAAGCTTGGTTACGAGCCGAAACTTCGGCCAAAGTCTGGGCTCCTTCCTGCAGCTCATCGTATGCTCGCTTAACCTCATCCGGCATCAGGTCATCGGATTTGGTTGCGTTCTGTTTTGGCGGTAAATCAGCCTTGGTCATTGAGTAACTTCAAAACAGCAGAAAAATCTGCCTAATTTAGAATAATTTTGCAAAAAACGGAAATAGTGTTTGTTTTGGCCCTAACTGAAAAATTTCGTCAGGACCGGCGACCTTTTTGTGACTATTTCACTACTAAATTATAGCACAAATTGAGCCCTTTGGAAATATGGATAACTAGAAAAGCCCCCGATCAAGAGGACTTTTCCTATTTTGCGGTACGAGGCAGCGATTTTGCCCTAAAGTAGTAGCATTTCTGTCAAATTGCCTTCCAGAATATGTTCTTCCGGTGTTTCATCATCTACCGTTTCCCGAGTGATAACCACCAGCGGGTAGTCCTCATGATTAGTGGCGGAGGTATAAGTCAGTGTGTATTCGTCACCGGACTTGGTCATTTTACCGGTCGAGAAGAACTCGGAATTATCTGCTTTGACTAACCAGCCTTCATAGAACTCTCCCTCCGGCAAGTCAGGCAGAGTAGCTGTAACCTGGTGAGTGAAAGTCCCATCGACGTATTGCCGGGTGGCGGTGCCGCTACTGGTGCCGCCTTCAGTTACGTCAATCAAGATGATTTCGTCTACTTCAGAAGCATCATCAGCGGGAGTAGCTGTGGTTGTAGACGTCGGTGTAGCTGTCGCGGTAGGCACCGGAGAAGTCGCCACCTCGGTCGCCGTTTCCGAACTTGAACTCATCACCACCAAAACAATCCCGATTATGACCACGATGATGGCAAGGACGATAATGATTAGACCGATTGGTTTCATATGTTTTTTTTAAGGCTAAGGATATTATACCTTATTGGGGTGTAATCTAGCTAGGAACCTTTGGGGTGTCGCCTGAGGCGAAGGCGACGACCATCCTGCCAGACTTTGTCGAGCTCAGCCGAGACGCATCAGGACTTTACGCTATTTCACACGCTTCACCTTCAGAAGCGGCGCACCGTCGACTTCGACAATGTAGATTACCTCTTTGTCCTTGAACGGCTCAAAGGCTGTTTTGGTAACATGGATCGCGTAGTCCGGGTCCTGAGTTTCTTTGACAAGAATCAAATCATCACGCAGATAACGCCGCCCCATCTTGTCCGTGGGGAGAATCGCAACCCGGGCCCCTTCTTCGGCGTGCTCATTTAGCCATTCCACTCCCTCCCGGAATTCCTGCCCCCAGTACCCTACTTCTACGTAGTGATAGGCCCCGCCCATACCGCCGATCACTTCGTTGTAATAATAAAGGTTGTAGGGGTGAATCTGAATCATTTTTCGGAAAATCAACCCGAAAAAGAATACCATCACGACTGTGAAAACAGTATAAGCAAACCGGCGCCAGGATTTGGCCGGGATCTTTTTGAATAGGCCATAAACCCAAGCGACCGCCACGCCTCCCAGCAGTACCATCGCCGGCACCACCATGAAGAAATGGCGGATACCGTCGTACAAGCCGATATCAAGTGCGATAACCAGACCCAGGGCCAGCACAAACCAGACAACATAGAGGATTTCCCCGCGGTTTTTGAGAGTAATAAAACTTTTGAGACACAAAACTAAACCCAGAGCGGCAAATACCATTAACAGGATTGGGGTGACGTAAAAAAGCAGCACCGGCGCGTAGTGCCAAGGCAGTTCATCAACGGTGAAGATCAGATCCTGGTACCAAATCTTGCCTTCCCATTGGAAAGAACCAAGATATTGAACGACCTCCAACATGCGTGATATTGGCGACGGCCAAGTCCATGGCCAGGTAGCAACAGCTGCTGCCGCGGCCGCAAAGGGAGCAACCAAGAGCCCCCATCCCCAGGACTTGAAGCCGTGCTTGGCACTCCAACCAAGTTCACGACGCCTGGTGAGCCCTTGCCAGATCTTGTCGCGGTAAGCGAATAAGAACCAAGTAACCAGAATGATCGGCACCCAAACCGCATTGACTTTGATTGAAAAATTGAGACCGAAGATGACGCCGCCCAGGACAAACAGCCAGGCTTTCTTTTTGGTTACAGCCAGATACAAAACCAACAGGCCCAAAGTCAGCATGGCCGTGACCGGTAAGTCTTTCATGTTGACCTGGCTGTGGCCGATGAAGCGTGGGAAGAAAATCAGAAACAGAGTAGCAAAAATCGCCGCGATCTGGCCATGAGTTTTGTAAGCCAGCCAATAAACCGCGCCGATCATTAGCGCCGCAAACAAGATGATATGGACATGATGCCCGGCCACCGTATCTAGCCAGCCGAGTTTCTGGGTGAAAAGCTCATAAAACGAGTGGCCGATCATGTCGGCAAACGGACCGTAGTAGCGCAAGTTGGAGAAATTGTTGATGTCCTCGATGGAGCCGTTGCCGGCAAAGACATCGATGTTCATCTCCCCCGTTTTGTAGTGCAAATCCTCATCCCAGGTGACGCCGTAGTCATTGATCTGAGAGAAACTAACAATCAAAAAAACTGCCAGGATTGCTACCAGGATAAGAACAGCGACTGAATTTTTGTTTTGGTGGAGTTTCACAATATTTTTGTTATTGCGAAAAACGAAGTGACGAAGCCATCCCCTCGTTAGTGCACCTAGGGATGGGATTGCTTCGTCGCGATCCCGCCAAGGCGGAATCGCTCCTCGCAATGACAGATGATGTTTTAATTCAGCTCCAATTGAGGCTTAGATCGATCCAGCTCGGATTACTTTTTTCTATCAATGATATTTTCTTCGCGCGGGAACCAGCCTTGATTTGCTTTTCTCTTTTGATTGCTTTTTCAACATCGTAATAGTTCTCATAATACACCAGCTTATTTACATTGTACCGAGACGTAAATCCCCTCGACCGTTTAGTCTTATGCTCATCGACTCGGCTATAGATGTCATTCGTCACACCCGTATACAAAACGGTATTATACCGATTCGTCATGATATATACGCTATATATTCTTTCAACCATGAAGCCCTCCTCTCAATTTAACAACTCAACTGTACTTTGTCATTGCGAGGACCCCGCCTGTGGCGGGGGACGAAGCAATCCCCTCACAATAACAGCTGCTATGATGCAAACGGATTTATTTCAATCCAGGTTTTGTAAGTGTCTGTTTCCTTCCATTGCTCCCAGGGAATGGTGGGATGAACCGTCTTACCACCAAACCGAATGGCCCGGGCGATGGCTGGGATAGGATAGCCGCCGTAGATATAAGAATTCACAACCGTATTCCAGTTTTTATCGGAAATGGGAATCGCACCGGGGCCGAAGTAGCTCTCCAACCCCGATCGCAACTCTTCTGCCTGAACTTGCTCCTGCGCCGGGAACAATCGGAATTGGTTATAAGGACCTTTGAGAATACTATTATACCACCAGAAAGCGGGTTTCGGCTCCAGCGCTCTTGTCACAAAACCGAAATTGTCCTCGTAAGAATTACCAGTTACCCGGTCGCGGTAAGTATAGAGGAAAACTTTGTCGATGTAAGGTAAATCAACTACATAAGGAACTTTTTTCTGTAGATATTCATTTGCCAGGTCGGTTGTTATTCCCCCTTCCGTGGAACAACCCATTTCCGTTATCCAGATTTTTTCATCAGGGCGATATTTTTTGATCACATTTTCATAAAGGTTATTTAGGCCGTCTTCCAAATCGGTGTTATTGCGATCGGCATTGTAATTGCGGCAATAATACAGATGCAGAGCCAGGTGATCAAAGGTGTCGCCATTCAATTGATACATCGTTTCTATGAAACCTTCGTTGGGATATGAGATTCCCGCCGAGAGAACGGTGGCATCTGGGTCAGCTTCTTTGACGGCCTCGTAGCCGGATTTTAGAATGGGGCGATATTCCTGAGGACTATTGTGCCAAAGATAGTCTGGCGAATCTGGCTCGTTCCAAATCTGCCAGACTTTGATGGAGTTTTTGTAACGGCTAACAATCTCCTTAACATGCCGCTTCCAAGCACCGATGTCATCCACCTGAAACTCGGTGTTCTCATTGGGGCCATACGCCAGCATACCCACAACTCTTATGTCGTTAGCTTGGTAGCGGCTGACAACATAGTCATAACGAGCCAACCAACCAGCTTTGTTGTCACCTTGCAGAGATTTGGTATCAAAATGCTCCCGCACCCACTTGGTGCCAGTATTTCTCAAAAAAGCCTCGGTTTTGCCATTAGCATCAAAAGCATCCAGGGCCCAGTGCATGTTCATACCGACGGTTTCGCCTTTGGATAGTTCGGCTCGAGATTGAGAAGGCCAAAAAACACAGGCTATTATTAATACCACAGCTAAAATGATATATTTTCGCATGAGCTAATTTTTACTATTATTACTCTTAATATAACCCTGGTTGCTGTTTCTTTCAAGATTTCGACTCAAAAACTCGGCTAAGTGCCGAGTTTTTGGTTGGGGGCATTAGAAATTGCGGTTTTTGGGAGTGTCTTTCTTATTATCGCCCTTACTCACTTCGCGGTAGGCCGATAACATATACAAGGCTACAACCACGGCAATACAACCGACTATAACCATGGAAACCCACGTGAAAGTGCTGACCATGCTGTTTTGTTTAGATTTTTAAGCTGACTTCATTATATCACAAAAACGAAACGCTGCCAAAATCAAGCCGGTGGATTGGTATTGTTATAGTAAGCTACAAGCTGCCGCTTTTTCAGAATACTTGCCAAAACCAGGAGAAAAATCGCCCCGGCCATCATGACCCCGGATATAATAATCTGGTAAACAAGCATTTTCTGCAAAAATTCCGCCAGGATCGGGAGAGCAAACTCCGAGAATATCTCGGTTTGGGCACTTATCACTTCCGCCGGAACGGCCATGGATTCCGTGGTGGCTTGGTTTGTGACCGGCAATAGTCTGCCTGTCATTGTCCTGGCCCCGAGGAATATCGCTAAATCAATCGCAAATATTACTGCCATCGGGATTAACAGAGTTATTCCCAAAGCTTTGGACATCGCTGCTCGGTCACGACGATACAGAAGAATCATTATGGCCGCAAACACCGCTGTCAGAATTATTGCAATCCACATTGCCACCCCGAAAGTCTGATATAAATGCGGCGGGTTTTCCAGGACACTTTCCGAACCGGGGATATCCTGAGTCATATTGCTGTCCTCTCCCGACACCAAAGAGGTAAATGCGACTTCGTCGATAACGTACTCCGAAGGGATGTTACCGAAGCCGATTTCCTCCGGATTTTGCTTGGCAAACTCTGCTCTAACTTCCTCAAAATCAATCCCTTCATATCGACACTGCATACCCTCGAGTTCTTCCGGATCAACATCAGAGAAATCGTCTGTGCAGGGCGGTAAATTTTCATACTCTATTTCCAGGATATCAATCATACCGGTGGCAAAAGCTCCCTGTAGCGGCGTCAGGTCAAATACTATCCGTAGTTCCTCATCCTGACCGTGCACCCAGCGAAAAAATGAATCGATCGCTGTCTCAGATTGTTCTTCCAGCCAGGCAGCCGTAATGCTGTCTTGCAACAACTGGTCAATAGCCTCGATTGATTCCTCAGACAGTGAGTCTTCATACTCAGAGGACACCTCCGTAGTTTCATCGGAGACAGACACATCATAATAACCCTCTGCATCCTCAGACATCATCATTTCCGTCTGTTCTGTCGGAGTAGTTAGTGCCATTGAAGAAAAAAGATTGGGAAGCAAAACTTCCTCAATCCTTTCATAGGCATCAGACTCGGCTAACCAGTCTTTCCAGAAACCTGGGCTAAAAACTGTCAGACGCAAATTAACGAGGGTGATGGCACAAATAAGCGAAACCGCCAGCATAAAACCCACAAAAGCTGTCAGGCAGCCGTGGGGCTTTTTGGGAACCTGGGGTTCCGGAGGCACCGATGCAACCGGTTGATTTGGTGTTGGCGTGTAATTCATACCATTTTTATCTTAGCATAAATCAAAAAAGGCTCCCAGCTAACAGGAGCCCATCAAAAAACCTCGGTTTTCAACCGAACATCAATAACTCCGGGAAGAAAAGCAGCATCACCGCAATCAAAAGCATAATTACACCGCCGATCAAGCTGGCCCAGCGACCATATTTAGTGCTGACACCGGTAACTTTGAGCGTTACCATGGCCAGGGCAAAAATTATGATATCGTCCGCCAGGAAAATCAGACAATACAACAGCAGGTACCAATAATAGTGGCTAGCAGGCAGCGCGCTCATCGAAAGTATATTTGTGTAAATTGCCGGCAGGCCGGCCGAGCACAGCAACTCAATCAAATTGACCAGGAAAGCCAGGCCAACCAGCCCAATCGCCGCCCACCAAAGCGAACGCCGGTTCAATACTTCGCGGAAACGATCGGTCAGCTTTTTTCTCTGCTCAGTATTAGTCACCTTGCAGCCGGAATCCCGGTTAACATAAAAAGATCTAATACTGTAAATACCGCCGACCAGAGCTACTGCCGCCACCGCCAGCCGCACCCAGAAAATAGCACCGACGAAAAGGAAAATGTTAAGCCAGGCGGCCATGAAGATATAATAAACGCCTGCCGAGGCCGCCAGAAAGACTATACCTAGAATCCACATTTTACGTCGGTCTTTTAGGCCAAGTAGAAGCGTGATCAGGAAAATGAGCACCCACATCGCACAAGGATTGAAGCCATCAACTCCGGCAATCAATATTGTCAGAACCGGGATGGAAAAATCCTTAGTTTTGATGGTACCAAACAAGGGTAAATCAATTTCTTCCGGGATCGATTCTTCGTCGTTAGCATCGGACTCTGCCGACGACTGCTCTGCCGAGTCCGCCGTTTCGATATTGACTTCTTCTCCGGCCAAAATGGCGCCGATGTTATCCTTGCATCCTTCCTGACGACAATTATCAATCGCGTCTTCTATTTTCTTGCCCGTCGTCTCCGCGCCACCAAATCCGGAAATTGACTCATTGCCGACTACCGTCATCGGAACGGCACTGACGTCAATTCCAAGTTTCTGCCCAGCCAACTGAAAAAGCTTGGCATTAGATTCGTTGAAATAAATCTCAAAATACCTGACTTCCAGGTCAGGGTTTTCCATTTCCAGTTCTCCCAAAAATTCTATTTCCTTGGCACAATGCGGGCAACCCCGGCCGTAAAACAAATTTACCGACACCGGATCATCTTCCGCTCGAGCTGTTCCCCATCCAGTCAAAACAACTGCTAGTAAAAGCAGTGTGGCCAACAGAGTTTTTAGTTTATTACTCATTTATCTCGGTTCGCTTCAATAGTTTCAATAATCTTCTCTTTTTTCACCTCACCAATCAACCTGGTTGCTTCCTCGCCGGATTTGTTGAGAAATATGAAGGCCGGAAAAGTGTCCAGTTCGTATTTTTTAACCAGAGCGGGGTTCTCGTCAACATCAAGATACTCGGTCTCCAGCCAAGGCATCTCCTCCTCAATTTCATCCCAGAGCGGACGCATCAGGAGACATCCCGGGCACCAAACCGCTCCGAACTTAAGAACTTTCATAAAAAATAAGCCTAGGAGTTAATTTTACTCCTTTTTTGCTTAATTTCAAACTATATTTGACGACTGTATAGACCTACTAATTGCGCTTTGTCAATCACATGCGGCTCGATATGTTTTTCAAAATCGGCCCGATTGACATTCGTTAGACTGGAGATATCAAGCGCATAAATTGTGAAAACGTAGCGATGCTCGCCGCTGGGCGGACAGGGACCGCCATAGCGCAGCTGGCCGAAGCTGTTCTCCACCTCCACGCCGTGGTCATCCATCTCAATCCCGGCCAGAAAAGAAGTAACTGTCGGCGGGATATTGACAACCAGCCAGTGCACCCATCTTCCCCCGGGCGCATCCGGGTCATTGCAAAAAAGAGCGAAACTCTTGGTTTCGGCGGAGAAATCCGACCAGGTTAGCTGCGGGGAACGATCCTTGCCGTCACAAGTACATTCTACCGGCATCTGCTGATTGTTCTGAAAGTTTTGGCTGGTAAGTTTCATAAGCTGTTATATTTAGTATTTTTGTTGACCTCGATCTTATACTTAGAAAATCATCGAACCAACAAGCAAACTGGCCAGATTGGCAACTACGGAAAGCAGAAGCCCTTGCCACCAGGTTATTCGTAGCAATCGCCATAGTAGAATTGCCTCCGCAATCATAGCCGCTGTTTCCCACAAGCCCAGGTTCGGATACGCGATGTAAGCCAGGTTAACCAGCGGCACTGTCAGTAAATTTATCAGCGCTACGTAGATAAATGCCTGCCACCACTTATTCCAGAACCAGGGAACAATGACAGCGACTTCAACTGCAATCGTAAACAGAATTGCCTTGAGCAGGTAGATCATGCGCTCCGCCGTTTACGCTTATCACGCCAGACCAACAGCACAACGATCAGAATTGCCACTGCGAATGGAATCAGCAGCCAGTACCACCAGCTACTCCAGTTCCAGGACGGCCCCTCAACTTGACCGTTCTGATAATGTTCTTCTTCAATTGTGCCGTCGGTGTAGGTGTAAATTCTCTTCACTTTTTCTATCTCCAGCGCCTGCGGAGTCAGAGAACCAATTGTCAGAACGTCCTCCACACTATCCAGCGGACTAGTCACCGTCACCTGCCCGTAAGATTCAATTTTGATGTCGGCTGGGATTAAGTCCGGGTTAGAGAGAAAAGATTCCTGGTCATCAAGGGGCTGCCCGACAGCCAGTGTAGTTTCATCGTATTCACCCGCGGGCAAGGCAAATATTCTCGGGCTGGCAAATTTATAGAAGTACACACATTCATCAGCCTCGATTTTTTGCGGCGGACCCCCGATATCACTGTACAAGAAAAAATCATAATCTGGGTAATCAGCGATGTTATTGATAGAAAAACAATAATCAACCTCTTTCCAGCCCGGGTCGACTATATCAGCCGCTGCCCAAAAGGGAAAGACAAAAAGTACAAAAACAAATAAAATACAGAACCATTTCATATTATTCATCATTAATTTTCCTCTAATCATTATAACACTTGCTACCAAAAGAGGCTAAACTCTCGTTTAGCCTCTTGATAGCAATCATCTGGGAACTACCACTCACACAGATCAGCCGTGAAAGAACCTTCTATCCGAGTCGCTCCATCGGAGAAATCAAACCGAGCCCAGCCAGAAACAGTGTCATTGTCCTCATCGATCTCACTTACCACTACCTTAGCCTCCCAGTCAACATTGACGCTCATAGGCGTGTTGTCATCCTGGTTGTAGTGATAGTAGGAATGATAATCATCAAATTCGATCTCTTCATCCATCAATTTTTCGAAAGTGCCGGTGGCCAGCTCCCGGGAACTGAAATGGACTGCGTCATCTTCAAGAATGATGCCACAAGCCTCATCCGGTGTGCCGGTGGAAAATGTCCAGTCGTAATAACCGTCCATGTCAGTCACCTGGACATCGGTGATCTCGACATTCTGTTCATTGATGACACCGCCGATCGGCTCATCAGGAATATCTCCCTGATCGGTGTCGGTGGTCCACCATTCGCTGGTGGTAGTTGTTACGGTTTCTCCGTCGGTGGTGGTAGTGGTTGTGGTTGTTCCGTCGGTAGTTACGGAGACAGACTTCTCACAACCGGCTGCTGCCAGCAATGTCACCGCGACAGCGCCAGCCACCAGTACAGAGATTACGCGCAGATGCTTTGGCATATTTTTTGTTATATTATTAACCCCAGTAAATTATTGCTAAAACAATGCACACAATCGGCAGAATTATATCCATCCACAGGACCGGACCGACATTGCCGGGCGTGTAGTTTTTTTCCTTGACCGCCTCTTTGATATGCCCGGCGGCGGCTCCCCAGAAAAACGGCGTTACCATCACAATTGGTGCCAGCCAGAAAATACCGTCAATCCAGATGCACATTAGACCAACCAGCCCCAAGCCCAAAATTGACCAGGCCAATTCTTTTTGGAAAGGACTAGGCTCCCAACCAATACCTTTGGCTATTTTGGCACTCAAAAAATAGTGCATGAAGAAACTAACAAACATATTCAACCCGATACCGATCACAATCGTATAAAAGAGAAAGCTCTCCACCGGATCACGACCACTTGCCATGATGTCCCACATAGCCCCAACCACGATTCCAATCAGGTAGTAGACCGGGTATATGAAAGCCCGCCACTCGCCCTTAGTCCCCCGCTTGGGCTCAACTGTTGTCTGCTCATTCATTTGATTTTTCCAGCTTATTGATCTTGTTATGCGATTCTGAGACTTTGACGCCGACCAAAACAACGGCTACAACGATACCGAATATTATCCAATACCATTCAACCAGGCTGGGAAAAATAAAAACAATTATCAGGGCGGAAACGAACTCGGTGGAAATCATCAGGCCACGCCAGGAATGTTTGCGCAGCTCCGCCGTATCGTGATCTTCTACCAGAAGTTCCTTGTGCCGCAGGACATACCGCCAGGTGAAATGAGAAACCAGGCTGGTAGCCACGATCGAAAGGACATAGAAGGCTAGGACATATTTGTTTTCGCCGTGCGCTCCGTAAAAATCAGTTGTGAAAGGAAGGAAAACAATCAGAGCCATGAAAAACAGATTCATTCCCACCAACTTCATATCCAGGCGCCGGATGTGGGCAAACAAATTGAGGTGGACCAACCAAAACCTGGCGATGACAAAGAAACTGATGGCGAAACTCACGAACCGGGGCCAAAGCTGAATCAGAACATCATCAATATTGTTTTCATAGACAATGTCAGGAACGTCTATCTGCAATATCAATAAAGTTATAGCAATAGCAAAAATAGCATCACAAAAGAAGACAAAGCGATCTTTGTTGCTCTTGGTAGCTAGCCAGTGTGTTTTTTTTGTTTCCATCAACTCAAATTATCACGGCGAGAAAGCGGTAAGCGATAAATAGCAGTCAAGATCAGCGCTATCCCACCGATTATCAATTCCCCCCAGTAGAAAAAATTATCAAGGATATGTTTACCCGGAAACCAGATTTCCAGCAGAATCACAACCGATATCATGATAATAAAAGTGACTGAAATCGCTGTCTCCAGAGATTTGCGCGGATCCGAGGGCCAGAGTTTTATCCGTTGGGCTTGTCTAACCGGCCGGTTAATCGGATCGGGCCGACTGGCCCAGGTGACTACTATTAATAGAACCAACGGTGTCAGGACAAGGATTGTCGGCACCAGCCAAACCGGCGACGAGCCGCCCGTCTGCAGGAGATAGTAGAAAAACGGCGGGAAGAATGCCCCAAACAGCACCCCGATCAAGAAAACGTACCAGGGCGTTCGCGGCTTCT
>Ga0180431_10001364_pt1 | contig 34340 bp, 21 predicted proteins | sample SS_ome_11_FD_132459 | JGI IMG/M metagenome (GOLD analysis project Ga0180431, IMG submission 132459) | Hypersaline lake sediment archaeal communities from the Salton Sea, California, USA - SS_1_MS_1 metaG | ecosystem: Environmental > Aquatic > Non-marine Saline and Alkaline > Hypersaline >... | reverse complement strand
GCGCTTCATCGAACAGAACCGGGAGTCCCTCGAGTTGCTCCGGCGCCGGGTGCGACTGGAACAGGTGGACGAGAAAACCGCCCGCATGCTGGACATGGCCGTCGACACTTTCCACCGGGCGCTTGCCGCCGAGAGCCGCGGCGAGGTGCTCCTGGCGTACAAGCTGATGGACCAGACGTCCGCCCTGATCAAGAAAGTGATCAAGGCGGTGGGAGGACAGGCGGTGTCCCGGGAAAGACTCGGCAAGGATCTGGACCGGACCGATGAGATCATGGACGATGTCGCCGAAGCGGTGCGTGACGCCGACGAGCCCGGGTCGGCCGCCGTCCTGGACCGCGCGCAGGCCGTTCAGGAGCAGGCGCGCCTGAATGAAGAACAGGGAAACCTCGACTTCGCCCGCAGGCTGACGCTCCGGGCGCGAACCCTGGCGCGCCTCGCCCTGAGACTGTCGGAGACGGAGCCCGCGACCGAGGCCGAGAGAATGCTTCTTCACACGGACGATCTGATTGAGACGTATGGGGACAGGATCCGTATGGGCGAAGATCCGCAGGCGATCCGGCTGCTGGATGATGCGGTCGCGCTGCAGGGCGAGGCCTGGGATTCATTCAACGACGACCGGACGGACACCGCGCTGACGCAGACGCGTGCCGCCGCGAAGCTGGTGAACGCTGCGAGGCAGAGAATCGGCTCCGGGGACTTCTGAGAAGCGATCCTGGAGAGGAGGGGCGCGGCGGGGCCCGGAATCCGGAGCCCCGCCGATTCCCGTTTCCTCGAGAGAAGGTACACGTAGTGAGCGTTCGCGCGTTGGGAATCTTCCTTCTTCCGGCGCTGCTGGTCTCGGCGCCTCATCCCCTCTGTGCCCGGCCCTCAGGCTGGACGCCCGAAATCCGCCTGGGATACGATTACTTCTCCCACAGCTACGAGCACATTGACCAGGACACGACGAATACCTTCAGCGAGGGCAGCCTCCGGCTGATCCTCGGCTATCGCCCGCCCTCGACCGGCGACTCGCCGGTCGAGGGACAGGCCGAGTTCTTCCTCGGTGAGGACTACTGGCAGGCCCGCGCCGAGATCGAGAGCAGCGCTCTGTCCGCGGGGCCGTGGTCCTGGAGGGGCACGTTGGGCGGACGACGGTACCGCTCCGGGTCTTCGCTCTCCTACTCGAACGATCACGTCCAGGGCGAGGCGCGGGTTCAGTACCGGCGAGACCTCAACTCGTCGGCGGAACTGCGGCTGACCGACCGCGTCTACGGCATCGGCTACTCGGAGAGAACGGCCTACTTCTATGACAGCTACCTGAACGACGCGAGCCTTTCCCTCAGGATCGGAGACATCCTCGCCCGGACGCTCGACGTCGAGGTCTCGCACCGAAACCTGTTCGCGCCCGATTCTTCATTGATCGGGTACGTGTCCGAGGAAGTCTCGGGCGAGGTATTCTGGATGTCGAGCCCGGCTACCCTGATCGGGGGGAGCGGGCGTCTGGAGTGGCGCCGCTACCCGGCCGGAAGCCCTCGGAGCAACTTCCTGAGGGCGGAGAGCGACGTGCTGCTGGACTGGTCGATCTCGGACAGAGTCGGTCTCGAATCCGCACTCGACGTCCGGGCCGAGTGGTACGAATCCGTCGACCCGATCTACCGGAACGCCCGCACGTATACGGCCCGGATCGGCCCGGCCGTCCATTTGACCGATCGATGGGACCTCAAGATTCTGCCCGGAGTGGAGCTCTACGACGTTTCCCACGTGGAAGACACGGCAGCGGTCGAAGAGGAGTGGGTCTATTTCCAGGAGAGCTATCGCGAGGCTCTCATTGAAGTGACCACGGACTACATGCCGCTGCCGAGGTTCTGGTGCGACGTCTCGGCCCGGGTCGGGCACCGAAGGTATGAGTTTCCAGACGGCGCGCTGGAATCGGACTACTGGTACCTGGATCTGAGCTTACTTGCGGAACTCATGCTCGCAGACGGCCTGCGGTTCGATCTGACCGGTCTCTTCTCGCCCGAGAAACACCGGAATCCCGAGGACAACACGGCGACCAACGTGGTGAGCGCGTGGGTCGGGTATCAGTTCTGAGTTCTAAGTTCTACGTTCTGAGTTCTGAGTGGGGCCTCACGACAGGGATTCCTGAATAGTCCGGGCTATTTCATCTTGACGACTCTGAGGATGTCCGACTTCGCGACCTCGTCCCCGCTCTTCGCCGTAATCTGATAGAGATAGACGCCGTTGGCGATCTCGTCGCCCTCCTGGTCCCGGCCGTCCCACGACACGTGGTTGAAATCGACCGAACCGTTGTGCTCGAGGGTGCGGATGCGGCGGCCGGCCACCGTGAACACGCGAAGCGTGGTCTCGGCCGATCGCGAAAGAACAAACGTGAAGGCGGTTTCTTCCTCGAAGGGAGTCGGGTAGGCGGCCGCGGCATCGATTCGGAGCCGGTCCGCGATCTCGAACGACATCATGACCCGTTCGGTGGTTCCAAAGACGAAGACGAGGTCGTACACGCCGGGATTCACACCCTCCAGAGAAAAGGACACGCGCCAGCCGGTTCCGGTATCGTTGAGAGGCTCTTTCACCGCCGGAAGAACCTGATCTCCAGCGGCTCCCGACAGTTTGACCGACAGTTCGCTCTCTTCCACCTTCCTCGGGAAGGTCACCTCCGCCACGCCCTGGGCGCCCGGCATGACCCGGCTTCCATCCATCGCCACCCGGCCGTCGAACCAGACCTCGAACGCAAAGCGGACTCTGAGGGTGAAGGACACCGCCCGGCCGTTCCGATCTTGGGCGCCGAAGACCAAATCGTAGTCGGCGAACTGAATCTCATGGGCGTACTCGATCACGTACACGCGCCCGCCCGTCACCGTGCTGTCCCGCACCACCCGGAAATCCTCGCCCGCCGTCAGGTTCACCACGCCGTCGGACACCTGAATGCCGACGGAGATGGACGTACTGTCGACGGCCACCTCGTCGCCGACCTCCACGCGAATGATCACGACCGCGCTGTCGCCGGCGGTGATGACGCCCCCATCCTCCGCCACCACTCCGTCGATGGTCGCGCGCATCGACGGCGGCAGCGCGTCGATCCTCAGGGCCGGATCTCCGAGAAGCACGTATCGCGAGAGAAACGGCCCGTCGTAGACGGGGTTCGCCGCAAGGTAGGCGATGGACGTTGCCTGGACTTCGCCCAGGAGCCACCGGGCGCGGTCTCCCCCATCCTTCGCCGCCGTCGGGGGACTGTCGAAGAAGGCGCGATAGAGCTGCCGCTCGTACTCCGCGTTCGTATTGGCCGCTTCCAGCGCCGTACTCCCGAGGACCGCCACGGCGCCCTTGTTCGGAAGGAACAGCATCTTCTCGAGGATGGACTCCTGCGTGATGTCGTCTTCCTCCTCCACCTCGTCGAAATCCGCGAAGTGGCATCCGAACCCGTGCACGATGTACGGTTTTTCCGAATTCGAGGAGAAGTCGGTCACATCCGACCGCCACATGGATATCATGACGGAGGTGTCCAGGATCACGAACTCATCGAATACGGTCTTCCGGTTTCCGTGCCCCTGGAAGGTGAAGAGCATCGCCCCCTCGTTGAGATTCTCAAACAGCAGCGGCGTCACGTTGGCGTACACGGACTCCCAGAGGCAGGACTTGAACTGCGTGACGGTACCCCCGTAGCACGGCCCGTGATAGCCGTCCTCGTACGTATACCCGGTGTATTCGCTGAGGTGGATCTCCACGACGTCCGGAGCACCGCCCGGGCTCGCCCGCGCGATGGCCGCCGCGTCGCGCGTGGCGCTCTCAAACTCCAGGTCCCCGCCCCGCATACACGAGTACTCCACGCTCGAGCACAAATCGTCGCTCAACAACACCACCCGGCCGCGCCACGCGTCGTCAGGAGAGAACTGCTCGTACGCCAGGATCTTGTCGACGACCGTTTCCAGCTCCGCCTCGGAACCGACAGACAGGCGTCCCAGGTAGAGATCCAGAAGGTAGGAGTCGTCGTCCAGCCGAACGAACCAGTTGTCAATTGCCGCCAGCTCGGAGTAGGCAATCGTGCTCACGGTGGGCACGAAATCGGGACCACTCTCGACGTAGATTCCGCGGTGGTCCTCGCTGGCGTCTCCCACCAGCAGAACGAACTGGGGTTTCTTCGTCCAGTGATCGAATCCCCACCGGAGGTACCGTTTGATCGCAACCGGGTCCTTCATTCCACCATTGAACTCATCGTACACGTCGTGGACGTCGGCCACCTGCACCTGGAACCCCTGACTCTCCCGGTGGGCGACGAGCGGCGCGATTCCATCGAGAAAGAGAGGGTGCGCGATCACCACATAGTCACCCTCGGAACTGTGGAGCGATGAGGGTTCGTCCCTCAGTACCCGATCCTCGGAGAAACGCCTGGCGCCACCGTTCGCCACGGCCACCCACCGCGCCGCCCCGGCGCTCTTGGCGCCGAGACTGTCGGCGAAGGTCAACCTGTAGGTTCCCCCGTCCTCCTCCACCGCCCCGGAGGGCAACATCCGTCTCCGCACCTCGCCGGGATCCGTGATGTCGAAGAGCAGAATCGAAGGATCCGTAAAGCCCTCCACGAGAAGCGCGGCGGCTCCCGTGGTCTGCCCCGAATTGAAGACGAGATAGTCGTCCCGAGCCGTGAGCCGCCGATCGTAGGTGAGCTCCACCCAATCCAGAAACGCTCCCGTCCTCTGTAGCGTTTGGCCGCCCGTTTCGCGGTACCCCTCGTAGAGGAAGTAGTTCGCGCCGTCGAGCAGCACCGTGTTCGGGAGAACCTGCCCGGAGTCGAAAATGTACTCGGAGTAATCGAAGAAGTGGAATTCGTCCATCTCGTAGTACTGAGACGCGCCGTTCAGAAGTGTCGGGGTGATGTAGTGCGTCCCATCATTCCCGCCGACAAACCGGGAGCGGAGACCGAAGAGCGTCGCCGGGTCCTGGTCGTGGACCTGAATCCCGACCATGCCCTCGTGTTCGTTGTACCACGTCCAGAACCACTGTTCCGCGTCTCTCTGGGGCGGCAGCCCATCGTAGTCGGGACCGTTCGGCTCATCCTCGTAGTAGGCATCGATCTCAAAATGCAGGACTTCCGGAAACGTTTCCAGCGTTCCGGCCGCGGCTCCCTCCCAGGTCTCGAGGCTGTCCATGCGGGTTCCTCCCGCCGGTCCCGTGCCGAACCAGTACACGTTCTCCTGCGCATACCGGTCCTCGAAACCATACACAACGTAGGCGTCCTGGAAATTCTCGGCCCAGAAGTAGAACCGGTCGCCCGCACCGAAGTTGCCGTCCCCGTCCGCATCCACCAGGTGGATAGGCGTGAACGCTTCTTCCCAGGGAACGCTCCCGCTGTCCGAGTAGACTTTCCGGTAGATCCCGAACTCGTCATTGGGGATGGAGCCCGCCAGCCCGTCGAGATCCTCGTACCGGACCTCGTAGAGGCCCGTTTCGGTGACGATGAGCTTGAACTCGTCGGTCCGCTGGACCGTACGTTTCATCGCGGGTGCCGGCGCCGGACACTGTCGCCACCGGCGCGCGCCCTCCGCATTGACGACGGCCCTTCTATATGTGCCTTCCCACAGCGGCTCGACCGGCGGAGACCCGAGCCCCTTGAGATCGGCGGCGTTATCCCAGGACACCTCGAACGTCACCCGGTCCGCCCATTCACCGCCCCCGGCGGGGTTCCACTTCAAGGGAAACACGGAGACCTGGAGAACCCGTTGAAATCGAAGAGTCCCGTCCCAACCCGCCTCCACCCATTCCTCGGGGAACATCGCCCCGCGACCGTAGATCGATGCATCCGGATCGTAGCGGGGCACCAGCCTATCGATCTCCTCGCCCCGGGAGGGTTCGTATGTGGGTGCAGGCACGATTCGAAGCGGCCCGAGCTCTCCCCCGCGCCGGACATCCAGCAACCGCACACGGGGCTCCACGCCGAAGGGGATCCCCACAAGAACGCCTCTCGCCGGAACCTCGGGATGACCGGGATCGATCAGCGGAACGCAGTTCTCCATACGAGGCCGGTGAAACACCTGCCCGTCCAGCACGACTTCTTCGATCTCCGGCGCCCGGAATTCGAGACGAACGACCACCCGGTTCTCGGCGGAGACGAGAACTTCCGCTCCCTTGTCGGACGCGGACACCACCGCCGGAAGGAAAGCGGCGGACAAACAGAGAAGAAGAACAGTGCGAAGCGCCCGCATCGGGCACCCTCCGACGAGAAGGACAACCTACACAGAATGATCCGTCAGACTACACCGAATCCGGGAGTGAGCGCAAGAGGCCCTTTTGGGGATTCCTGTGCAGGGCCGGCGGCCTGCTCTGAACCCGATACAATCTAAGGCGGTCTGCGGTTCCCGCCAAGCCGGACGGCGGCCTGTCCGGTTTCCACTCGTCCTGTAGGACCTATGCCTCAAGGAAAAAGGGGAAGGCCCGTGGGCCTTCCCCTCGTTCCTTCCACTGTATGGCTATCTACCGCTTCTTCTTCGAGCCCTTGGACGAACCGCTCGAAGATTTCGAGCCCGACTTCGAACCCGACCGGCTGCTCCGTGCCGGTGAGGATTTGTTCGAGCCGGATTTCGACCGCACGCTGGATTTGGTCGCCTTGCTCGAAGAGCCGGAGGATTTCTTCTTGCTGCTGCCCCACGTCTTTGCGGGCCGATGGGCGCTGGAAGAGGTCTTGTCGCGCGACCGGATGACCTTGCTCTTGCTGATGCTGGACCCCCGATGGGCGGGCGCTGTCCGCTTCTTGTTCGAGAGCGAACGGGAATCGACGCGCGGGCCGACCGTGGAGGTCTTTCGCTTGCCGAGAGCGTGGACGGAGGCCGCCTGCGACGCTCGAGTCTTGGAACCTTTCGTCACCGCCGCCGGCACGGAACCTCCGGAGGTCCGGTATCCTTTCGATGCGAGCAGATTGCGAGACGTGGTAGATTTTTTCCGCGTCGGCTCCAACCGCGCCAGGACCGATTCGGTCCGTCCCCGGTCGGCGTCCCGAATGGCCTTCATCCGTGTCTTCGAACCGGCCAGCGTCACGGGAAGAGCGGGCGTGGCCGATTTCCACCGCACCTGGCTTCTTCCCGAGCCCACGTGGCAGACACGGTCACAATGGTCCCGATCCCACCAGGTATACGTTCCGCACCAGTCATAGGGGTGCCAGCAGTAAGAACGATGGTGCCACGGTCGGTAGTGCACGCTCCACCAGGGGCGGCAGAAATCGCCGGCGTACCAATAGTAGTCCCACGAGGGCGACCAGTAATCCCACCAGACATAGCTCCACGGGTAGCTGTGATACCCGACGCCCAGATGAAGGTACGTGTGAACGTCCGGCTCGTCTTCGACGACCACATAGCGGGTGTTGCTGTAGTTGTCGTCGTACTCGTACGAATCGTAGTCGTACGAATCGTAGTCGTAGGCGTCGTACGTTCCGTAGGACGTCTCATCGAAGGCCGTGGCAATCATGGTCGACAACACGGCGTCGCTCACGCCGGCGTTGCTGAGGGCGATGATCTCATCCACCGTGAGGTCGAACCACGAGTGGGTCGCCCGAATCTGGTTGATGATGACTTCATCCCCCAGACCGGCCTCGGTCATCTCGACGACGTCCGCAACCGTAAGGCCGTACACGGGAGTCGCCGCAAGAACCAGCAAACAAGCTACAACGATACCTCTGCGCATAGACATGGCTCGTCACCTCTAGGGGTTGACTCCAATGCCCTATTCCTACCTATAGTATAGCGCAGGCGCCCCCCCGCGTCAACCGGCGAGGGCGGCCTATCCGCAGGGGAGGATCGCACCGGATATCTGCGGAGAAACAAAGTAGCGGAAGTCAGCGTACATATGCATACTGAAGTCACCGATCCGGTGCCGCACGGAGAACCCGAGCGGGTCGAGAATGCTTTCAACACGAGAGCCGCTGCGGCCGGGCGGCTGCGGTCGTTTGCTGCCGCGGATGAGATCGATGCAAGGAGGCAGCACATGAGAGGATTCGGATACTCGCTGGGGCTTCTGATCTTGACCACGCGGATCGTCTGGCCCGCGCACGCGCAGGAAGCGAACGACACCGAGAAGAACTTCGAAACGCTCTGGAACGCCTACGACGCAAACTATGCCCTCTTCGACGTAAAACCCGTCGACTGGCGGGCCCTCTATCACGTCTACCGGCCGCAGGTGACCTCCGAAACCACCGACGACGAGCTGTTTTCCATCATGTCGAGCATGCTGGGACATCTGAACGACAACCATGTCATGCTGACATCGCAGGACCCGGAACGCTTTTTCGATGCCGGATACCTGGGCGAGATGTTCGGGGACCGGGGGGGTGGGGCCTTCCGGGAATACCTGTCACAAAGACCGGCGCCCGACGGCTATTTCGGGAAAGCGCTGGAGGAGATCGGAGAAGGGGTCTTCGCGTTCGGATGGGCGGCCGATGACATCGGCTACTTCCATTTCAGAGGTTTCGGAGACATCGAAGCAAGCGGCAAGGCCATCGATCGGATCATCGACGAGCTCAAGAACGCGCGAGGCATGATCGTGGACGTTCGGAGAAACGGCGGCGGAGACGACCGGGTCGGGAAGCTCATCGCGGACCGTTTTGCCGATCGGAAAAGGCTCTACATGACGACACAGATCCGAAACGGCCCCGGGTACGGCGATTTCACGCCACCGAGGTACTGGTACGTGGAACCCGGCGGCCCGACCCGGTTCACGAAACCCGTGATCCTCCTCATGGATCGGACGTCAATCAGTGCGGCGGAGAATTTCGCTCTGGCGATGAGGGTGCTTCCACATGTCACCGTCATCGGAGATTTCAGCTCCGGGTGTTTCGCCGACATGTACCGCGACCGCCTGCCGAACGGATGGGGCTTCTCGGTCTCCTACAAGCTCTTTCTGGATCATACGGGATTTTGCTGGGAGGGCATCGGGGTTCCCCCGGATATCCGGCAGATCCGGACCGAGGAGGATACGGCCGAGGGAAGAGACCGCGTGCTTGAACTGGCGGTTTCTCTCCTCAGCTCGGGGAAACTGGCGCGCCAGGATGAGAACGCGGGACTCCACGACTTCCGGGAGTCGCTGGCCCGGAACCTGGCGGATGACATCGAGACCCGTGGCCTCGAATCCGCCCTGGAGTCCTACCGGCAGGCAAAGGCGGGCGATCCCGATGTGTACTATATCGATGTGGACGAACTCCAGATGGTCTCGGGCGAGCTCCGGGAGGCCGGGAAGGACGAGGCAAGCACAGAGGTCCTGCGCATCGCCGCCGAGGAATTTCCCGACATGCCCCTCATCCTCTACTCACTGGGTGCGGCCTACCTCCGAGAGGGGCAGGAGGCGAAAGCCTGGGAGACGTACGAGAGGGCCATCGATCTCAATCTCCGACGCCGGACATCCGAGGCCAACGCCTACTACGCCATGGTGATCACAAAGACCCTGTGGACGGACGGATTCGACAGGATGGCGGAGCGGTATCGAGAGCTCAGACAGGAACATCCCCTCGAGATCGGCGAGGCTCTTCTGAACGACCTCGGATATGAGATGCTGAGTGTCGGACGGACCCGGGACGCCATCGACATCTTCACGTTGAACGTCACCACCTTCCCCGACTATGCCAACGGCTACGACAGCCTCGGCGAAGCCTACATGGAGGCGGGCTTTACCGATCAGGCCATCCACAACTACGAACGGTCTCTCCGGCTGGATCCGGAAAACGCCAACGCGGCGGAAATACTGAGAGCGTTGCGCGCCGGGGAGAAGCCGGGAGAATGAGCAGGATGGACAGGAGGCGGGACAATGCCCGCGCCCCCTACGACCGGCCGATGTCTTCGTTCCATAGCTCCCGATGTGCGCGAATGAACTGCTGAAGAAGATCGTAGCACTCCCGGCTGTCGATGACCTCGACGTGGACTCCTCTTTCCCCAAGAAGATCCTCTTCACCTCGGTACGTCCGGTTCTCGCCGATCACCACGTTCGGAATCCCGTAGAGCAGAATGGCTCCCGAGCACATCGAACAGGGCGACAGTGTCGTGTAGAGGATCGACTCCCGGTAGACGCGCGCGGGCTGCCGGCCCGCCTGTCTCAGAGCATCGATCTCGGCATGGAGCACCGGGCTCTGTTCCTGCACTCGCCGGTTGTATCCGACTCCGATGATCTCGCCGCCGCAAACGAGAACGGATCCGATCGGAATCCCACCCTCGGACAGGCTCCGCTTCGCCGCGTCCAGTGCCGCTTGCATGAAGTGATCCATCGAAAACCCCGCCATTGAAGCAGTGGACGTTTCCGGGATCCCGAGTTCCGAGATGCCAACCGTACGCGCCCCCAACCCGATTCCCCGGGACAGCCGCCGCACATCGGCGCGTCGCGCACGCCGGGAGAATCATAGTTCCTTCACGGAACCGTGACAATCGGGGAATGGGAGGGAACCGTGAGGACGTAAAACTACGAACGGCTGGAAGGTCGTCCTTGCAACGGGCCCTCGGTTGTGTTAGAATATATGAAGTAACGTCAGAAACAGATCTAGTCCCATCCGTGTAGCCGACTTCGATCTGATGGGTTCGTCTGTGAACGGTGCTTCTGAACGACCGAACTCTCTTTTTTGGCGGGCGAAACGCGTGGAGGCAGTGATGTCCAATTGTCGCACGACATTTGTTTCCGGAAATATTGCTCTACTGGTCTTGATGGGATTGCTGGCATTCACCCAGACAGCCGCCGGGCAGTGCGCAGACGATCGGTTCGGGATTCAATTCGCCAACGATGTGGTGATCACAATCCCGGATTCGTTCGTCGTCACCGGCATCCCATCCATTGACAGTCTGAACGCGGACTACAAGGTCGTGTGGGCGGAGAGTCTATTCGTCCGGCCCGACGAGATGGCCCCGCCCGACTCGGCCCTGTACGATTCTCTGGGCATGGGCCGGACCTACCTCTTCGGCACCCTGGATCCCGTTGCGGACTCCGTTCTCGTCGCAACGTACGCCGCCGATCCCGAGGTCGAGTTTGCGGAACTGGATTGCCGGTTCGAGACCTGCGGCAAAGACCGCTGGGGCGGCATTTACCCGAACGATCCCGGGTTTCTGAACCAGTGGGGATTCGAGAACAATCTCTGGAACGGAGGATGGCCGGACGCGGACAAGAACGCGCCCGAAGGATGGTGGCTCCAACAGGAAGGGGTGCTCACGGCCATTGTCGATACGGGAATCGATCTGGACCACGAGGATCTCTGGTCCCGCATCTGGATCAACTTCGATGAAATCGACGGCAATGGGATAGACGACGACGGGAACGGCTACGTGGACGACTATCAGGGCTGGAACTGGGTTGCCGACAGCCCCAACTCGAACGACGACCACGGGCACGGAACGCACGTGGCGGGCATTGCGGGCGCCGAGCCGAACAACGACAGGGGCGTCGCCGGGCAGTGTTGGACCTACCGGCACCTGATGCCGCTCAAGGCGCTGGACGCTAATGCGGGCGGCGAGAGCAGCTGGATCGCCAAGGCCATCACCTACGCCGCGGTGAAAGGCGCCCGGGTTATCAACCTCAGCCTCGGGAGCTACCAACCCAACGCCATGATCCGGCAGAGCATCGACTTCGCACATGCCTCGGGCTGTGTCGTGGTCGCGGCGATGGGCAACGACGATACGGACATCCCGTTCTATCCGGCCAGCTATTGGAACGTGATCGCCGTCGGCGCCACCGACGGCTGGGACCGCCGAGCCTACTTCTCGAACTACGGGTTGCTCTTGGACGTGGTGGCCCCGGGGGAAGCCATCTACAGTACCTACCCGGGAGACAGCTATGTGTGGCGCGACGGGACCTCCATGGCGGCGCCCCACGTTTCCGGCCTCGCCTCCCTCCTCCTCGGGGCGAATCCCGGTCTCACGAACGAAGGCGTTCGGTGGATCATTCAATCGACGGCGGACGACGAGACCGGGAGCCTCAGCGAAGATCCGGTGGGATTCGACGAACGCCACGGCCACGGCAGAATCAACGACTACTCCGCTCTGGCGCATGCTCTGTACCCTGAGTGCCTCCTTCTCCTCGAAGACGTTCGAATCAGCAGCACGCGTGATTCCACGTCTTTCTTAATCACCTCGCCTCGCGCACCGTGCGGCGTCGAGTGGGAGATCGTAGGCGTCCGGATGCCGGAGAACCCGGATTTCCATCTCACCCTGTGGGACTCGGGGGGCCTGTGGTGCGGGACCGGCACCCCGGAGAATGCGGTGGAGTTCATCGTCGGGCAGGAGCGCAACACGTCCTACGGAATGGTGTTCCTCGAAACCTGGGGAGAGAGCGGGAAGTACGCCATCGAGTGGACGGCCCCCTTCGACTGTCTGTTCCCGACCCCGGAGGTGGAATCCGAGTTCGGCGTGTACTCCTGGCAAAGCGCCCACGTCGTACAGATCTGCTGCATCATGCTCGAGAAGGATTACGCGTACGAGATTGAACTGGATCCCACGGGAGAGGCGGATCTGGGAATGGCCCTCTTCACCCCCGATCTCTTCCCGGGCTGCTGCCACGACCGATACTCGGCGGACCAGCTGGCCGACGAGGCCGGACCGGGAGAATCGGAGACGCTGGTGCACATGGCGGACACGACCGCGTGGCACGGCTTGGCCCTCTGGAGCAACAACGGGAGAAACGCCGAGTACGTCATTCGGCTCGCGCCGCCGACGGCCGCCCCCGAAGCGGAGGCCTCCTCCTTGCCGTCCGCCCTGGCGCTGGGCGAAACCCGGCCCAACCCTTTCGGTTCAGAGACGTGCGTCGAGTACGACATTCCCACCCGGGGCCGGGTGACGCTCTCGATCTACGATGCCTCCGGGCGGAGACTCGTTACGCTCGTGAATCGGGACATGGCTCCCGGGCGTTATCGTGCAAACTGGAACGGGAAGGACGAAGAGGGAACCGATGTCGCCCCCGGCGTCTACTTCTGCCGGGTGCAGGCCGCGGCGGGAGTGGAGACGCGGAAGATCGTGTTGTTGAGATAGTTCTGAGCTCTAGGTTCTGAGTACTGAGTCGGAGGAAACGGCGAACCGCCGTTTCCCCCAGGGCGGGATGCGCAGGCTACCGTGGCGAGGCATGGATCGCAAGTCGATACCTGTGTAGTTGTTGAACCAGTCGTACTCCACGCCATGCGGCGATGGAATCGCCGCTGCTCCCTCGACACGTTCGGGACGGGCTCGGGACGAGCGGCGGTAGTCTTCGGGGTGAATTCACCCTTTCACCCATTCGCACTTAGGCTCCCCACACATCCTTCAAGTCATCCGTGATCTTCTTTCCCTCGCCGGTGTCGGGCCTTAGTTTCGCACGCCGGCCCGGGTCGTCCCCGAGCTCCGTCAACCGTTTGGCGAGCTGTTCGACGGGAATCACGCTTGCCCCGGCCCCCTCGATGGCCTCGGCCAGCGCGCGATCATCCGTAACCACCGTCACCTGTTTGGGATTCCTGGAGGCCTGGACGCGGCCGATGATGGCGCCGTCCGCACCGGATTGCGTGAAAATCACGCTGATGCCGTGCACCCGGCTCGGTCTGGACCTCGTGACGTCCCGGTCGCCGTCCCAGTAGAGAAGGATGGCGACGCTGGGATGCTTCGCCCGGTACAGGGCCAGGCGTCGCTCGATCGTGGTCCTCGCTTCGGCCAGCGATTGCTTTTCCATCGCCCGCCACTCGGGCACTCCGTGCATCACGTTGTAACCGTCGACGATCAGTTCCATGCATCACACTCCACAAGACAATCAACCGTGAATGGGCAATCGTTCTCGAAAAGAACTTCGTAGCGAGCTTGACACGTCAGCCGTCGTTCTCGAAGCAACCTCCCCGGCGAGTTTCACAATCTCGAGCCGTTGTCACTGTGCCGCCCCGCCACATTGCCGGCGCGGGCCTTTCTCCGCGGCCGGCCCGAGGGATGCGGTGTTCGGGCCCTCGCTTCTCGGCTCTCGCAGCTATTTCGCCGTCGCCTTGTCGCCCGCTCGCCTTGTTGGGCTACGTCGGCTCCGGGAGAGACTGGTAGATCGCAACGTAGGCATCGACGCCCGTTTCCACGTCAAAGCGCTCCTTAACGTCGCGGCGCGCCGCCCTCCCCATCTCTCTCCTGAACTCCTCGTCCCGAAGTACCCGGAGTCCCGCTTCGGCCATGCCCTCAACGTCCGACGGATCTCTCAGGAACGACGTGACCCCGTCCCGAATGAATTCTCTCGTTCCGCCCCGATCCGTGGCAACCACGGGAACCTCGGCACTCATCGCCTCCAGAGCAACCAGTCCGAAGCTCTCATGTTCCGAGGGCAGCAGGAAAAGGTCCGACGCGGGCAGAATATCCTCGATCTCGTAGATCGAACCCAGGAACACGACATCTTCACTGATTCCCAGATCGTGGGCCAGATGCAGGGCGGCCGGCTTCTCCGGTCCCTCTCCGATCATGACCAGGCGCGCGTGGAGCTCGCGCCGGATGCGGGCGAAGACCCGGAGTACGGCCGGGATGTTCTTGACCGGCCGAAAATTGGACGCATGCATGACGACGGGGACGCCGTCCGGCGCCAGCTTCTCCCGCCCCCCGTCCCTTGCACCGGGCGTGAACAGCTCGGTGTTGACGAAATTGGGCGTCACGCAGACTCGCGTCTTGAGCCGGAACACCTCCCCGGTCTTGGCCTTCAACCACTCCGACACGGCGGTCGCCCGATCGCTCTCCCGAATGCTGAACCGCGTGATCGGGAAGAACGACGGCTGAGATCCCACGAGCGTGATGTCCGTCCCGTGAAGCGTCACCACCGTCGAAACCCTTCGGGGTCGGGCCATCTGCTTGGCCAGATAGGCGCCCACGGCATGGGGAATCGCGTAGTGGGCGTGGAGAACATCCAGGTTGTGTTCGGCCGTCACTTCGCACAGCTTGGCCGCAAGGGCCAGCGCGAAGGGGGGATGCAGGAACACGGGATAGCTCCCCGTGTCCACCTGATGGAAATAGATGTTCTTTTCCATATGCCTGAGCCGCGCCGGGATCGAATGGGCCACAAAGTGAACCTCGTAGCCTCTTCTCGCCAGCCCAATCCCGAGTTCGGTCGCGACCACGCCCGAGCCGCCCATCGTCGGGTGGCAGCTGATGCCGATTCTCTTCTTGCGTGCCATCCGGGTTTTTCCCTGGGATCACCCGCCGGGGAAAAAGGCGGCCGACGGGTCGCCTACGACGAAGGGATCCCTTGCCATGAACGGCTCCGCGTACCGGACGCCGGTGCGAAAACCCCAGTACCGCGCCGCGGCCTCGATGCCCTCGAGAAACGTCGGGTCACTGATGGGCGTCAGAGAGTCCCGGGTCGAATCGGGACTCGGCTCGAACTGGCTGGCGTGAGCTCGAACCGCTTCCATCTTCTGCTCGAAGACCCGGGTGATGTCCACCACAAAGCCGGGGACCATGCCGCTTCGGGCATCGTAGAAGAAGACATTCTCCGCCCGGTGCGGCCTGTGGTCGCTTCGAAATCCAGCGATTCGGGCAAGCACGAACGCTCGCTGGATCAGCCGGGACGTTTCGCAATGATCCGGATGAACGGAATCCCAGTGGGGGGCAAGGATCAGCCGGGGTCGGAGTTCCCTCAGGATGTCCACCACGGTCCGGATCTGGTCCCTCGACACCGAATCCACACCCGTGTCGGGTAGGAAGGCGTTTCTCCGAACCGCCACGCCCAGAATCTCGGCGGCGCGCCGGGTTTCCGCCCTGCGCTCCTCGACGGACCCTCGGGTGCTGGATTCGCCTTCGGTAAGATCCAGAATCCCCACCTCGCGGGTCAGGGCCAGAAGGGCGACCGTGCCCCCACAGCACAGCTCCACGTCGTCCGGATGCCCGCCGACGGCCAGTACGTCCATCACTGTCCTCGAGAGAGTCGAACCGCCAGATGTGCGCCCCGCTTGCGAAGCAGGCGCTCGCGGTGAAGCCCGGACATCGAGAGGAGATCCTCCACAAACATCGAGCCCGAGCGGAAAAACGGCCAGAGGGACGACAGGCTGCGTTCCTGGAGCCGCCCCTTCGGGTACAGGAGATTGCGAACGCGTCCGACGAGGGCGATCTGCGGCGACCGGCCCCGCAGCTTGCTCACCGCCTGCTCGCCGATCCTCCGCACTTGGAAGTCTATCTTTCGTCCCGCGGAGTCTAGCACATCCACGAGGCCTCGATCCAGCTCTTTCAGGGGAATTCGAAGCCCTTCCAGGCACTCGGCAAGCGTGCGACCCAGCTCGTCCAGATCGTCCCGAATCTCGGGTGGAAGCCCGTCCCGCTCCCGATCACGTATGAGCGCCTCCAGGTGTTTGAGAATGTCGCCGGGCCGGTGGTCTCCCAGGGCGTCCTCCACTTCACCCGGCACCAGCGTCGCCGTCAGACGCGGCCATACGACCGGCATCCGAACATCCAATGCCTCGTACGCCTCCCTCAGTTGAGCCCAGTACGCGACTTCTCCCGGTCCCAGAACCACGGCGGCCGCGGGCAGGAGTGAATCCTCGACCAGGGGCCTCAGGAGTACACTGGGGGAAACGGTCTCTGGCCGTGCCTCGAGGCGGGACAGTGCCTCGCGCTCTCGGTCCTCGCGCCGGACGTCCAGCCGGCGGCCGCCCTCAACCACCATGAGCCCGAACCGGGACTGTGCGTCTCTCAGCGGCCGCTCAAAGCCGAGCCGCGCCAAGGCCTCGCCGGCATCCCGAACCCCGCCGTGCACGACGTTCGCCTTTTGCACGTACGTCGCAAAGAGCCCCCCCGAGGCGCGGCGAATCTCGGGCCACCGGGCATCCAGGACGAGAAGCCCCTGATCCCGGAAGAGTTCAAGATAGAGCGCCGAGAAGAACTCCCCGAAGTCCCCCGCTCGCTCCCGCGCCGCGTCGATTCGCTCCATCGTCCACCGCACCGACGGTGCCTCATCGAATAGGGAGGCGAGCCGTTCGTGCACGCCCTCCAGGGCGTCGCCGCCGATGTCCCCCACCCAACGCCCCTCCTCATGAGCGGACGCCTCCAGCGTCAAGGCCGCCGTCGTGAGATCCGTCCCGGGGAAAACGGCCGTGGCGACTTCCGAGAAATCTACGTCATCCGAAGCATTCCAGAGGAGCGGTGCGGTGGGAATCGCCAATTCTTCCCGCATCCACCGCGCCAGGTCGACGGCGGTGGCCACTTTGTAAAGCGTGTAGAGGGGTCCACCGAAGAGCCCCGGCTGCTGGCCGGTGATGACAAAGACGCCCCTGCCGATGCGAATCGAGTCGAGGACCTTCAGAGATTCGGTGGAGGCGCCCAGTCGCCGATTGTCCCGGGCCATCCGGTCCCACAGTTCCGGCGTCGCGCTCCTCAACTCCGGCTCCACCGCGCGCGCCCGATGGTCGGGCTCCCAGTACCAGAGCGGGAACCGCTCCCGGACGATGGAATCTTGATTCATCAGCGCGGAAAACAGCTTCGACATCGCCGGAAGAGACGGCGGGTCCACCAAGTCGTATTGGATTCCCATCAACCCCGCGCCTCACATAGGAGAATCAACCGTTCGGATTCTTCCGCGGAAAACGCCCTTCCGTCGAACCCCCCCGCCACACGGACGACCTCGAAACCGGTTCGGGCCGCCAGTCCCCGAAGCGCATCCGACGTCCACAACCGGACGCTCTCCGTCCAGCATTCCGGAGGCGTCTCCGGCTTCGCCCGATCTACGATCTCCACACGCTTGAGGATGCGGTTTCGGGCCTCATCGATCCACCGTGTCTCGAAGACCGTCAGAGAACCCACCTCGCGCCGGGTCTCGGGAGCGAGGGTCAAGCGCAACCGGCCCGGGTTGAGCGTGTCGATCAGCAGCCGTCCCCGGGATTTCAGGACCCTTCGGGTTTCTGCAAGAACACTGGCATGTTCCTCGTCGGTCTCGAAGTAGCCGAAGGTGGTGAAGAGCGAGAGGGCCAGATCGAACACGCCATCTCGAAACGGGAGCGCCCGCATGTCGGCCCGAGCCATCCGCCCCCCGAGCCCCCGGCGCCCGGCTTCGGCCAGCAGCTCGGGCGACAGATCGATTCCGAACACGTCCCCTCCGGCGTCCCCGAGCACACGCATGTGCCGACCGGGCCCGCATCCGATGTCCAGCACCGAGAGCCCGCGGCAGGCCCACCCGATGTCCGACAGGAACCGGCCCAGGCGCCGCGCGTCGTCCTCATCCCGCTTGCGATAGACCGTAAGGTAAGAGCGACCGAACGCGGTCCGGTACCACGGGGTCGTGAAGGAACCGTCGGAAGGCGTCATCATCGGACCGTCGCCGTCGCCACCCCCGGGTTCCCGGCGGCGTCCACCACCCGGATCAGAACCGTGTGCTCACCGTCGGCAAGTTTCGCCGCGGCGGATTCCGGAATTCGGAACCGGATGGTTTCTTCCCCGGCGTCGAAGAGGCCGTCCTCCGGGAGGAACGGGTGCCACCGGCCGGCATCGATGGAATAACGTCCCTTCTTGAGGGGCGAGGCCCGATCGGCCGCCCGCCCGGTGATTTCGATTTCATTCCCGGCCCGCCGAGCCCGAAGATCGGCGATTTCGGGCGGCGTATTGTCGATCTGAAACGGGTCGCTCACCATCTCGTCCTCGAGGGCGGTGTCTTCCGCGTTGTCGGGCGAATCCTTCACGACGACACGCAGCCGGTAGTGCCCGTCGGGCATCCGCTCCGATTCCCAGCTGTACACCGGATCCCGCCAATCTTCCTCCAGGATTTTCCAGTTCGTCTCGCCGTCTCCTCGGTAGGCGATGTCGAAAAGAAGCCCGTCCTCGTTGGGATCCGTCACCTCCCAGCGCGCCGTCCGAAGGCCCCGAACCCAGCCGAGCGTTTCCTCTCCCGCCGGCGGCGTGTCCATGCCGGAGATGGAGTACTGAATGCGGACCCCGCTGGGGAACACCTGCGTCACGGGAGGTGGGGAGGCATCCGGGATCCCCTCATAGTAGGTTTCTCCGGCGGGAAGAACGACGAGAGACGTGAGCCTCGGCGGGAGGTTCCTCTCCAGGTACGCGAGGGTGATCGATTCGATGACGGGCGACCGCTTTCCGTCTCCCCTCGAAACGACCCGCCACTGGGCGAAGCGGCCGTCCGGTACTCCAAGATCCGCGGGCTCACGCGTTTCGCGAGACCATTCGCTCCAGGTTTCGTCCGGCGTCTCCGTATTTCCCGTTCGAAGCGAAAACCCGACTGAACATCCCTCGGGACACCCGGCCTCCCACCGGATCGTCCCCCACCGGGCCACCGTCTCGGCCCGGAAAGGCTTCGAGGTGAAGGTCCCCTCCTTGGCGTACCCTTTTCCGAGGCGATACGCGCGCCCGCCGTTCCCGGTAGCCAGGTAGAGCATCCCTCCATCCTCAAGAATGTCCAGGATCTGCACCTCGTCGAAGCCGACGATCTTCCACCACTCCTCATGGGCTCCCACGGCGAACAGTTCCGCCTTTCCCCCCGTGGCCACCAGAAGGCGTCCGTCATCCGCCACTTCCAGATCGAACACGAAATCGGCCGGAACCTTCCAGTACCGGGAAACGCCCCCGTCTCGAGCGATGCGGTAGATGGAGGGTTGCGCGGCCGCTCCGCCCCCCTCCCCATTTCCCCCTCCATTTTCGGAAGGGGCCTCCACGGCCGCAGCGAATAGATTGCCGTCGGCGTCCATAGCAAGAGAGGAGATCTCCGCCTCTTCGGCGTCGTAGAGCACGGCCGCTCGTCCGGAATCGTCGATCCGGCAGACCCGCGCCGTTCCCTCACCGCCGGCGTATAGCCCCGTGGACGGGTCGAACAGGAGGCACATCACGTGCGTCTCGGGACTGTCGTAGAAGATTTCGGCGCGCCCACCGGGCGAGATCCGGTAGATCTTGCCCTCGTCACCCGTGGCCGCGTACAGGTTGCCCTTGGTGTCGAAAACGAGATCCCAGACGTAATCTTCCGGCAGATCGACGAGTGTACGTCCCTCACCGTCGGGTGAAATCTTGAGGATCATTCCGTCGGGCGAGGTCCCCGCGTACACCCAACCGTCTCGGCCCACCACCAGGGAAAGGATTTCCAGCTCCAGGGAGTCGAACAGAATCTCCGGCTTCCCGTTCTTCGCAATTCGGTACACGATGCCGTCTTCCCCGGTGGCCGCAAACAGATCGCCCCGATCGTTCCGGGCGAGCGCCCAGACGTAGAGATCCCCCATGTCGAGGAGAACGTCGTGGTCGGGCGACAGCAACAGGCGTCCTCTGGAGGAGATGGACATTCCCTCCATCTCGCCCTCGGCCATCTCGGCCTGCGTGTCCACCTTCCAGAACTCGGTTACAACCGCCTGGGCGGACAGAGGAACCGCCAGCACCAACACGGCGATCCAGATCGCCGGGCGCGTTGTCGGGATCATCCATATCCTCCATGCCGGGGAAATCACGTGTCTACCTAACGGGAGACGATTTCGACTCTTATGCTTCGCGAACCGACCACGACCCAGGGGGTCTCGACTTCGTCTTCGATCAGCGCCGCGCCCTCGGATGAGCCGGTCCGGCCGGCCCGGACACCCGTGGTCATCACGGACAGCACCGAGCCCGGAAGTCTCGGCATTTCCTCACCGCCGACGACGCGGCCCTGCTTGTGCTGGAAGAGCTGAAGATAGATCTTCCGAGTGTCTCGTCGGCTGCCCAGGAGGTCGATCATCTGGTCCACACTCTGCGGCTCGAATCGAAGCGGCGCTCGTTCGGCCTCCAGCGCCCACAGGTCGGCCGAAGAGCAGGCGACCAGATCCACGACCCCCGGGGGTGCGTCGCTCGGAATGTGGACCTTCACTCGCTCGATCACCTCGGACTCCCGGTAGGGGCGAAGCGTCACCCAGACGTCCAGATCGTCGCCGGGGCGAACTTCGGCGCGGCTCACGCGAAGGTCTTCGACGGCGGCCACTCGAAACCGATCGATGATCTCCACCTGAACGCGAATCTCTCGAATCTTGATCTTCTCATACGGGTTCTCGATGAGATACTGCAGGGGCATGCCGATCTGCTCGGCCACGGCCAGGGGCGGCGAGGGACTCGCCACGGCGATTCTCGTGTCCAGAACGCGGTCGGGTTCCATTCGAATCTCCGTCCGAATGTCCAGGGTGCTCTCCCCCACGGTCTTCTGCGCCGCTTCCAGACTCGAGTATCCCACCAGCCCCACGAGACTGGACGTCAGAATCTCGGAGCGCATGACCTCGAAGTGATATTCCCGGGCAAAGTCATCCGCAGCGGAGGTAATGGAGACGGAAACCGGAAGCATGGGGACGTCGGCTCCCACGATTCCCATGACGCCGGCCTGGCGGTCCTGGCGAATCGCGCCCACGGGCGGACCGGGGGATCCGATCTTGAACGAAGCCACCACGGAAGGAAACACGGTGTGAACGTACACGGAGGAGAGCGGCAGGGAAACCGGCCCCGCCATCAGAAACGGATGACCGAATCCCAACATCGTCTCGCCGTCCACCCAGGTCACGGTCCCGATGGCCGTGCTGGAGAAGTCGCCGCGCACCATCTGGATTCCCATGGCGCTGCCGGGCCGGAGTTCCGGATTCCCGATGGCGGGCGCCGTTCCTCCCCCCTCGACCCCCACGAAACCGAAGGGCGCCAGGAAGTCCTGCCATGCGGCCCGAGCCGAGCCCGGCACCCCCGCCAGCACCACGGGCGTCTGAATCGGACGGACTTCGGACACCGGTCCCGGCAGATCGGGCGCCGCCGAGGTCGGGTAAGAATGGCGGGCCGAGAAGAACCCCTCCTGGAGGTCCCCCTCCATTCCGAGATCCAACGATGCCTCGGATCGTTCTACAACGGCCATCATCTCGCCGATGGGCGTGATCCCGACGATGGGCTCCTTGGCGAAGGTCCAGGCGTAGGCCGCCGCCCCGATCAGCCGTCCCTCCACGTACACGGGAGACCCGCTCATCCCGGCGATGATGCCGGTGTTCTCGAGGAACGCCCCCCGCGCCTTGCCCAAGATCAGATCCCGGCCGGGTCCCACGCTCTCCAGGACGCCGAGAATATCGATCTCGAAGCTATCGGGTGTCGTTCCCTGGAAAACCGAGAGGCCGACGCCCGTCTGCCCGGCCCGGATTTCCTCGACCGGCATGAATTCGGCGGGATCGAGCGCCTCCCCCCGACCGGCGAGAGCGCCAACCAGCAGCGGAACACTCAACCAGACCGGTACCCTCGCTTGCTTCATCCGTCCCATCAAGGGCGCTCCCCACAGGTGGTCGTCTACATCCGCAGCGAACTTACCCACGCTTTCCGACCCTGTCAACGCGTTATCGGATTCATTGGAGTTCTCGACTCTTTTGAGCATCTTCCTTAGCCCGGAGTGCGCGCAGCCGACCACCTTGTTTCCTTGTCATGTTTCCCGCGCTGGCCTTGCGCTGCGGGAAGCACTCGGGTCTTCGGTTCTCTCCAGTTCTCGCCTTGTCGCGCACTCACGCTCTCGCGCCCTTTCACCCACTCGCCCTTTCGCCCACTCGCCCTTTCGCTCTCTTCCTCGCCAGCTCCCGTCCTCCGAGCACGAGAAGAACCCCAAGCGTCACAAGACTGATGACGAGGCCGATTCGCAAGGAGCGCGGCCGGTAGCGGAATTCGACCCGGTGATCGCCGGACTCGAGCGCAACGGCCCGGCAGCAAACGTTGGCCTGCAGGATCTCCTGCCTCTCACCGTCGACCCGGGCTTCCCACCCCGGATAGTAGGCGTCGGACAGAACCAGGAAACCGGGACCGGTCAGGGATGCAGCCAGTTCGACCCGTCCGGGTCTTCTGAGGATCTCCCTCACCGACGACCCTTCGACGGACCCGCCCCCTCCCCGCCCGTCCCATGCCTGGAGCGCAACGGTCGTCTCCGGATCGAAGCCGGGGTCGGTGAGAAGGACCCGCGCATGCTCCGGACTCGTTGCGCTGATTCCCTCGGGGACGATTCGGGCCCTCGGCAGGACTCCCAGATTCTCGTAGATCCTGATCCCTCCCGCCACGCGCGCCTTCAACGCGAAATGGGAATCACTGATGTCCCGGCCGACCAGAAGGTACTTGACGTTATACACGTCCAACATGCGCCAGAGTGCGGGCGGCGGGAGGTCCAGCCCGGTCGTCGGCTCCAGGAAAAGCGTCGGCACCATGGGGAAATACACCCCCGCCGACTGGATGCCGTAGATACCGTTCATGTTGGGCTGGAGCGCGTTTCTCTGCTCCAGGTACGGCGTGAGGTCCCCCTTCCAGCCGGCGGCCGCCCGGTAGGCCTGAAGATGGAGGACATGGGCATCCGGACTCCACACCCGAAACCGGGACGGATCCCGCTTCAACAGGCGGGCGGCTTCCGGCTCGGCGAGCCATTCGCCCGCCGGCAGCGTCGGGTTGTGCGTGTAGCCGAAGAGGAAGAGGTCGGCGAGGCAGACGAGAATCGCCCCCGCGTACACCGGACGGCGGAAGGATCTCAGACGATCCGCAAGTGCATCGAGTCCGAAGGCCCCGAGGACGGCCAGAGCCAGCGTGGCGAAGAGGAGAAAGCGCTGGGGAAATCGGAAGTTGTCGAAGCCCGGAACGGCATGGAAGAAGAACCAGAACACCGGACTTCCGCGCCCCAGGGCGATCAGGATCGATAGGATGGCAAGCGCAACCATCCCTTTCACGTGCCGCTCCCGCCAACAGACCACCGCACCCAGCAGGGCCAGGATCAGGGGAAGGATTCCGATATACCCGGAGTTCTCCCAGAAGATCCTCGGCACGTCCTCTCGAACGTAGGTGCCGTGCCCCGGATCCCCGAAGTGGTACGGCGCCACGTACGTGGCCAGGTCCTCCAGCGTGTAGGCGTACTCGGTGGCCTGAGCGAAGTCCAGCCCTCCCGATCGGGTGCCGAGCCGCGCGTATTCATACGTAGGCAAGATCTGGAGGGTCGAGAGCCCGAGACCGACGATCACCATGATCGCCGCTACAAGGACACCCCGCCTCGCCGGCGTCCAGGAGCGGTCTCGGATTGCGGACGCCGCACCCTGCCCCAGCAGGTAGACGGCGACGAGCAGCAGCGCGTTGTACGCCGTGTGCACGTGGCCCGCCAGGATCGTCAGGGCGAGAGGAACGCCGAGCCAGATTCCCGACCGCCACGACGACACCCGTTGCGACCCACGCGCCGCCAGCCAGAACATGAGCGGCACCCAGATCGCCGACGCCTCCAGGTTCACGTGCTTCAGATGCGCCACCATGAAACCGGAAAGCGAAAAGACGATGCCGGCGAGAGCCGCGGCCGGCCGCGAACGGCCCAGGAACCGCGCGAACAGGGCCGTGAAGAGACCCGCCAGCATCACGTGCAGAATCATGAGATGGGAGTAAGCCCAGTGGGCGGGCAGGACAAAGAAGAACAGGAGATTCAGGGGATAGAAAGTCCCCACCTGGCCTTCCGCGGCCACAGGGAATCCCAGGAAGAGGTCGTCCGTCCACAGGGGCAGACGCCCCTGGTGCAGTGCCTCGGCCAGCTCGGCCCGGGCGGGATACGACTGCATCATCATGTCGCTGCCGCTGATCTCATTGGCAAGAAAGAGGTCGCCCAGGAAGAGCGCCTTCCAGTAAAAGACACAGACCACCAGGACCGGGAGTCCGTACGGGAGGGCGATGGATGAGAGACACTTGCGCATGGTTCCCGCAATCGGTCGGGGCTACGTGGCGGACCCGTTGGATTCGGAAGCGGAGTTGCCGGCGGTCTCGAGGAATCGCTCGATCACGACGTCCTGGATTCGCTCAAGAGTCACGGACTTCTTTTTCCCTTCGGCGAAAGACGAGACGGGAAGAATGGCGGCCGCCATTGTGCGGTGCCCTCCGGCCTTGCCCATGTCGGAAAAGGCATGGTGCACGGCCCGCCCGGCGGAACGCCGGCGGTCCTCATTTCGAACGGAGATGTAGACCGTCTTCCCGCGCCTCCCGAAGCAGACGATCCACTCGATGCCCTCCGCCGGAAGGTAGAAATCCGCCGTCTGGGGAATCGCGTTCTCGTTGGTGATGCGCCCCAGGTTGAGGAACATCATGTTGCCGAAGATCTTACGCCGAGTGTACGCCCGAGCCGCGGCATCCAGGTGAACCAGGGGGATGGCGGGCTGTTCGATGCGGCGCAGGGCCTTCAGATCGGCCAGCGGGTAGAGGTGCAGGAAAGCACTGACATCGGCCTCGTCCGTTTCCCGGCTGAGGAGCAGCGTGTCTGTCTTGATGCCGTAGAGAAGCGCCGTGCTGACTCGGGGCGGGATGGACGTACGGGAACCGAGGAGATATTCGGTCACGATCGTGGAGGTCGACCCGTAGGTCACCCGGATGTCCTCAAAGAGGGGCTTACCGTTTCGGGGTTTGACGGGATGATGGTCGACGATCACGTCGATCTTGACATCCCCCAGGGGATCCCCGACCTGGCCGGGCTGCGAATCCACCAGCACGATCCGATCGAAGAAACTGGCGTCCACTCCACCGATCTCCACCATCTCGATTCCGAGGAGATCGAGCATCGTGGCGTTTTCCTTGCGCCCCACCACACCCCAGTACCCGATCGTGCCGGCCGCCTGCCGGCGCTCCTTGATCAAATGCTTCAGCGCGTAGGCGGACGCAATGGCATCGGGGTCCGGGTTCGGGTGCGTCAACAACAGAACCAGGCTTTCCTTCGGGATGCACTTGAGAAACTGGGTCACCGGCTTCATCATTCGTCTTCGCCCGCCTCCCAGCCGTATTGTCCAACAAGAGGCACGAAAGTACAACCCCCAGATTTCCAGCGTTTGGTTTCCGATCCCGACCGCTCCACGACCGTGAGCTCCTGGAACGACCGGCTGCCCACGGGGGCCACCAGGCGCCCTCCGTCGGCCAGCTGGTCCAGCAGAATCCCCGGGATCTCGGGCATGCCGGCCGTCACCAGAATCCGGTCGAAGGGGGCTTTCTCCGGCCATCCGGCGCTCCCGTCTCCAACCCGGAAGTGGACGCGGCGGTACCCCAGGGCGCCCAGGCGCTGCCGGGCGGTGTCCGAGAGTTGCCGGTGCCTCTCGACGGTGAACACCTCAACCCCCATCTCGGCCAGGACGGCCGCCTGGTAGCCGGACCCCGTTCCCAGCTCGAGAACCGTCTCCGGACCCCTGAGAGAGAGGCATTCCGTCATCACGGCGACCATGTAGGGCTGCGAAATCGTCTGCCCGTCCCCGATGGGAAGCGGCCGGTCCTCATAGGCATAGGACTCCTGGCCGCGGGGCACGAACTTGTGCCGGGGCACTCGGGAGACGGCCGAGAGGACGCGGGAGCTCGCGATGCCGCGGGCCTCCAGCTGCTCCCGAACCATCGCCTCGCGCGCCGCATCGAAATCGTCCTCCGTCAGCCCCCCGCTTCTATCTCGGCCGACCATCTGAAGCCAACCCTTCCAATCCCACACCATCGACGTCCGTCCCGCAAGCGGCGCACCGCGACCCGCGAAGGCCCACCTCGGTCGTTCTGTAACCTACCCGGCCGATGAGCGTCTCGCCACACTTCGGACAGAAGGTGTTCTCGCCGTCCTCGCCGGGAACGTTCCCAATGTAAACGTACCGAAGGCCGGCCTCAAGACCGATCTTGCGGGCGCGTCTCAGAGTCTCGGTCGGCGTCGGGCCGACCTGAACAAGTTTATGAGCCGGGTGAAATCGGCTCACGTGCCACGGAACTTCGGCACCGAGCTCGGCAAGGAAGGAGGCAACGGCTTCGAGCTCCTCATCCGAGTCGTTGAGACCCGGGATCACCAGGGTGGTCACTTCAATCCAGATCCCCAGCGACTTGGCCAGACGGAGGCTGTCCACCACCGGCTGAAGATGAGCCCCCACGTAGGACCGGTAAAATTCTTCTCTCATCGACTTGAGGTCGACATTGGCCGCATCCAACAGCGGGGCTATCGTCCGCCAGCTCTCTTCCGTCATGTACCCGTTCGTAACGAAGTTGTTCTTGATGCCGCGCTCGGCCGCCAGCCGAGCGCAGTCCTGCGCGTATTCGAAAAAAATCGTGGGTTCCGTGTACGTATAGGAAATGCTGGCGCACCCTTCGGCTTCCGCCAACCGAACCACCTCCTCGCATTGGAGGCGCCGGCCCTCGATTCCCCCGCCGTAAGATTCCAGGTCGGAGATGTGGTAGTTCTGACAAAACCGGCAGCGAAAATTGCATCCCACCGTGGCGATGGACAGCGCTCGAGTCCCGGGGAGAAAATGGAAGAAGGGTTTTTTCTCGATGGGATCCACGGAGCAGGCCACCGCCTTTTCGTAGACGAGCGAGACCAGGGTCCCGTCCTGATTCTCCCGAACTCCGCAGATCCCGCGCGCACCGGGCGAGATCCCGCAGCGGTGCGCGCAGAGGTTGCACCTCACTTTGTGATCGGGCAGCTTCTCGTAGAGTACGGCTTCTCTTGGCACGATTGACGTCCTAGTCAGGATTACACCCTTGTTTCAGTCACTCGTAACCTGTCACTTGTCAACCGGTTGTCCTGCTTTCGGCTCTCGGCTTTCGGCTCTCAGTGACGGTCACCTTGTCATGTTTCCCGCACGGACCTTGCGCCGCGGCCGGTCCGACGGCTGAAGGTCCCGGCTCTCGACTCTCGACCTTCCGTATCTCAGGATTCGTCTCGCCCTCGCGCTCTCTCAGCTCTTCTCAAACACCAGCGCCGCGTCTTCCCCTGTTCCGGCCTTTACCAGGATACGGTCTCCCTCTCCGAACTCTCCCGCCAGTACTTTCCCCGCCAGCGGGTCCTGCACGAGCTTCTGGATGGCCCGCTTGAGGGGGCGGGCTCCGAAACTAGGATCGAAGCCTCGATCGGTCAATACCTGTTTGGCGCCGTCGTCCAGATCGATCTCCATCTTCTGTTCCGCCAGGCGTTTCCTCAGGTATTCAACCTGGATGTCGACGATGGCCGATATCTCATCCCGCCCCAGGGCGTTGAAGATGATGATCTCATCCACGCGGTTCAGGAATTCCGGCCGGAAGGTCGAGTGGAGGGCTTCATCGATCATCCGCTTCAGCTCCCCGCGGTCCTTCGATCCCATTTCATGGATCCACTGGGAGCCGACGTTGGAGGTCATGATAAAGACCGTGTTCTTGAAATCGACCGTGCGGCCCTTGCCGTCGGTGAGCCGCCCGTCGTCGAGTACCTGGAGCAGAACGTTGAAGACGTCCGTGTGGGCCTTCTCGATCTCATCGAGGAGCACGACGCTGTAGGGCCGGCGCCGGACGGCTTCGGTGAGCTGCCCGCCCTCCTCGTAGCCGACGTATCCCGGGGGGGCGCCGATGAGCCGGGCGACCGTATGCTTCTCCATGTACTCGGACATGTCGAGCCGGATCATGGCCCCCTCGTCGTCGAAGAGGAATTCCGCCAGTGCGCGGGCCAGCTCGGTCTTGCCGACGCCGGTCGGGCCGAGAAAGATGAAGGAACCGGCCGGGCGATCGGGATCGTCCAGTCCGGCCCGCGAGCGCCGGACGGCATTGGATACGGCCTCGACGGCCTCGTTCTGGCCGACCACGCGCCGGCGGAGTCTATCCTCCATGTTGAGAAGCTTCTGCCGCTCCCCCTCCAGCATCCGGGTCACGGGAATGCCGGTCCACTTGGAGACGACGTCGGCGATGTCTTCCTCCTCCACCTCTTCTTTGAGCATCGTGAGCGAGCGCTGAAGCTCGGCCAGCCTGCTGTTCTGCTCGGCCAACTGCTTGTCGAGGCCGGAGAGGATGCCGTAGCGGATCTCGGCGACCTTCTCAAGATTCCCCTCCCGCTCCGCCGTCTGCTCCTCCGTGTGGGCTTTTTCGATGGCCTCTTTGATCTTGCGGATGCGGTCGATGGCCTCCTTCTCATTCTGCCAGTGTCCCCGCATCTCGGCCGCTCTTTCCTTCTCGTCGGCCAGTTCCTTCTCGAGTTTGGCCAACCGCTCTTTCGATGCGGCGTCCTTCTCCTTCGAGAGGGCCTGCTTCTCGATCTCGAGCTGCATGATCCGGCGCTCGGCCTCGTCCAGTTCGGTGGGGAGGCTGTCGATCTCGATCCTCAGTTTCGAGGCGGCCTCGTCCACAAGATCGATGGCCTTGTCCGGAAGGAACCGGTCCGTGATATAGCGCTTGGACAGGACGGCGGCCGCCACGAGCGCCGTATCCTGGATGCGGACACCATGGTGGATCTCGTAGCGTTCCTTGAGCCCCCGGAGGATGGCGATGGTGTCTTCCACCGTCGGCTCTCCGACCGTCACCGGCTGGAAGCGCCGCTCCAGAGCGGCGTCCTTCTCAATGTGTTTCCGGTACTCATCCAGCGTCGTGGCCCCGATGGCGCGTAGATCGCCCCTCGCCAGCGCCGGTTTCAGCATGTTGGAGGCATCCACGGCCCCCTCGGCCGCGCCGGCGCCCACCAGTGTGTGGAGTTCATCGATGAAGAGAATCACCTGGCCGTCGGATTCCTCGACTTCCCTGAGGAGCGCCTTCAGGCGGTCCTCGAATTCCCCGCGGAATTTGGTGCCCGCCACCAGTGCGCCGAGATCGAGCGCCAGGAGCTTCTTGTTCTTGAGCGGCTCGGGGATATCTCCACTCACGATCCGGTGGGCCAGTCCCTCGGCGATGGCCGTCTTGCCCACGCCCGGCTCCCCGATGAGGACCGGGTTGTTCTTCGTCCGCCGGGAGAGAACCTGCATCACGCGGCGAATTTCGTCGTCCCGGCCGATGACCGGATCCAGCTTCCCCTGCCTCACCAGATGGCAAAGGTCCCGCGTAAACCTTTCGAGGGCCTGATACTTCCCCTCGGGATTCTGGTCGGTGACGCGTTGTGTTCCCCGGACCTCCGCCACGCCTTTGAGTAGTCCGTCCTTCGTGATCCCCAGGCGTTCGAAGAGGGCCTTCTCCCGTTCACAGATCACGATGAGCAGGTGCTCGGTTGAGAGGAAAGCGTCTTTCATCCGCTCGGCTTCGTTGAACGCGTCGCTCAGGACCTGGCGGAGTTCGCCCGACATGTTGACCTGCGCGGCCGCGCCGTAGGCCTTGGGCATCCTCTCGAGTTCCTGCTCCAGCTCCTCGCGGAACCTGCCGAGATTCACACCCATCTTCTGAAGGATGGACGAGACGATGCCGCCCTCCTGTTCGACCATGGCCGAGAGCAGATGGAACGGGGTCACTTCGGAATGGTTGCGATCCTCCGCAACCTGCGTGGCTCCCTGAAGTGCCTCCTGTGCCTTAATGGTGAGTTTGTCAAATCGCATTGCCCGTACTCCCTGTCATCTCATCTTCTCTACAATTGTCAGATCAGCATCTCTTCCATATGCACACCCGCGGCGCGGGGCATAGCGGTCAGGTCGTAACCTCCCTCGAGGAACGACACCACGCGGCCGGTGGCCGTTTCATCCGCCAGATCGCACAACATTCGGGTCATCCGCCGGTATCCGTCCTCGCTCACCTGCATGGCGGACAGCGGATCGCTGCGGTGAGCATCGAAACCGGCCGAGATCAGAACACATTCGGGCCGGAACTCCCGCGCAGCAGGTAAGAACCGGTCGTTGAAAGCCTCCACGTACTCTTTGTCCCCGGCGCCGGCGGCCAGAGGGATGTTCACCGTGAACCCCTTGCCATCACCGGTCCCATCGTCTCCCGCCGCTCCGGTCCCCGGATAGTGCGGATACTGATGGACGCTGAAATAGGAAACGTCCGGAGAATCGTAGAACGTGTGCTCCGTACCGTTGCCGTGGTGCACGTCCCAATCGACGATGAGAACCCGGCCGACCCCATGCTTGTCCCTTAGATAAGCCGCCGCAATCGCCACGTTGTTGAACAGGCAGAATCCCATGGCGCGATCCCGCTCGGCGTGGTGGCCCGGAGGTCGGACGGCGCAGAACGCCCGCTCCACGCGTCCATCCATCACGGCATCCACGGCGGCCAGCCCGGCTCCCGCGGCCAGGAGCCCCGCGTCGTACGATCTGGCATTGGCCAGGGTATCGCCGTAGTCCAGAAGCCCGCCGCCATTCTCACAGACGTCCCGGACAAATCGTACATGGTCGGACGAGTGGACCTTCTCAATCCACTCGAGAGGCGCAGGCGCAGGCTCGATCTCAACCAGCTTCTCCTTGAGCCCCGTTTCCTCAAGATGCTTCATCAACGCCCGCAACCGCTCCGGACTCTCCGGATGACCCGACCCCATGTCGTGTTCAAGGTAGATGGGTGAATAGACCAACCCGACCGTTCGCATTTTGTTCATCCCTATTTCCTTGTTACTCTGTCCCCGGTCACTTGTCACGCCCCGTCCCCATCATTCATCAACCCGGTCACGGGTGACAAGTGCCCGGTGACAACGCAATGGGGCCAGCATCGCCCTGTCCCCCGTGTCGCAAAAAAGCCCCTCCCGAGGGGGACTCTCCGCCAAGGCATCTTCGCCACCGGGCGATCCTCCAAGCTATGGGAATACCCCCGAAAGGGCAAGGGGGAAAATACACTTCTGAGTTCTGGGTTCTCAGCGTGCCATCCCAAACGACACCGGTCGTCTTTGCCGGCCGCCGGGGGACACGCTCGTCAAACGGCGAGATGGAGTTCATCGTCGATCACGCGCTTACACTTGGAGCCCCGGTTACACCCCGAGATGGAGCGTCTCTACGCAGACCGAAAATCTTCCACCTAGCTTGATCGCCAACACACAGGTCACACTGCGCCCTCCGGGATTCTGAGCGGCACGCTCACCTCCCCCTCGATGGACAGATCTAGCCCTGAGAGGGTTCTTCTGAAGGCGCGCTCCTGGATGCCCTCAGACGGCACATAGAGAGACCGTGGATAGCGGTTATTGCCCGAAAGCTTGACGTGTTCGAGAAAACGTCCCGCGGTCCGCCGCCTTGAAGGGAGACAGAAGGTCCCGAGTGGCCGATTCTACGGAACCGCTACAACGAATCCGGTCGTGTCGCGTCCCGCGCGGAGATCATCCACCGTAAACCAGAACTCCCGGGTCGGACGATCGAGAACCTGGGGACGGAACCAGAAGAGTCCGGTTGCAGCATGGATCCCTCCCTGGACCAGGTACCCATCGCTGATCTCTTCGAATGTCTGACGAACGATGACTCCATAGAGCAGAGCGTCGCCGTCCTGATCCGTCGCCGATGCCTGAAGGTACAAGGTGTCGCCGACGGCCACGCTGGTATCGGGCTGGAGCGCGAGGACGGGCGGATGGTTCAGAGATCCCGGACCCGTCGTATCGTCGGATCCCTCATCGCCGCAACCCGGCAGCCACGCGGCCAAAACAAGCATGCTTAGCGGTACGATGAGGATTCTCCTCACGGCTCCTCCGTTCTTGCCCTGCAATCGGTCGAACGGGCGGGTCGGGTATCTTGGATGGCTTCGCCTTGTCGCTTTGTCACGCTACTTGACCATCACCATTTTCTTCGTCAGTACCCTCCCTCCCGCTTCCAGGCGCGAGAAATAGACACCCGGGGCGGCGGGAGATCCCGAGCGATCCCGTCCATCCCAGATCACGGAATGGGTTCCGGGTTCGATCGTCCCACCGACGAGATCGGCGACGAGCTCTCCGGTCACATCGTAGACCCCCAGCCGGATGTAGGCGCGCGCCGGGACGCCAAAGGCAATCTTCGTGGCCGGATTGAAGGGATTCGGTTCGTTCTGGAAGAGAACCGGTGAGGCCGGATTTGGGGCCGTCCCCGCGCCGGCGAGGACGTCCGTCAGTTCATCGGTCCAGTACGAGTAGAGATCTCCGCCCTCCGCAGAGATGTGGGCCGACACCATGATGAGCGTATCGTAGGCGGTCCCGAAGGTCGGGAGGGAGAACACGCCGTCCTGCAGGGAATCGAGAACCGTGTACTGCACCGTCGTGGGGGCGGTATCGTCCAGTTTCAGCAGCGGCACGCTGAAGAAGCTGTTGTTGCGACCCGTGTAGTAGAGCGTCAGCGATTCGCCGTTGACCAGCCGGATATAATCGGCGGCCCAGTTGTTCACGGTGCTTTGGGTTGACGGCACCGGATAGCTCCCGTGTTGGGTGGCGGCGAAGGGCGGCAGGTCGATCCAGGCATACCCGTACTGCCCCTCGTCGATGGATGGATCATCGAGGACATTGGCCATCGTCCAATCGACGAAGACGTCTTCGAAAGTCTCCGGGTAACCCTGATCCGCCAGGGTGTTCTCGACACCGGTGATCGAGTTCCCCGGCTCGGCCACCAGGGCCGTAATCGTTGCATCTCCCCCGAAGTGTTCTGCCACGTACATCGTCCACAGGTATGTCTGGATGTAATCGGTCCATGCCTGGTCCCAGACGGTCAGATCATCATCGGGGTCGTCCGGGAACCCGGAGATGGGATCGGGATAGCCGTAGAGGTACATGGCGTATTCAGCACACCCCTCGTCCACCCAGGCGTCCTCATCCGGGTCCATATTCCAGTGAATCATGTGTTCGAACTCGTGCGCCAGGACGGAAAGCGTCGAGTTCGCCGTGGGATCAATCGGGTCACAGCTCATGTAAAACATTTCGACCTCGTTGCTGTGCCCTCCCTCGTGTTGCGCCGCCTCCTCGGTGTATTCGTTGAACACGCTGAAATACCCGTCAAAGCAGCTGCCGCCGAAGCAGCCCAACGCGCTGTAGAAGATGTAGATCTTCGGATCGTTGTCGAGCTCGTCGGGCGCGGGGCCGAACGTGTCCGTGTCGATTTCGTAGATTCCGCGCGTGGAGTCGCCCGGTGTCGAGTGATCGAACTTCTCGACCACAAGAGCGACGTCCGTGGAATCCATGTTCACGTTCCACTGATCATCCGCAACGAACACGTAGCAGTATTCGCCGACCGCTCTGCAAGTGGCGGGAACCATGATCCACGCGGGAGGCATCACTGTGAGATCCCAGGCCCAGAAGGACGTCGTGTCGCCGACCGTGGGGGTGTCGCGCTTCACCGTCGGCTGCTGCGGCACGGAGCGATCAACCGCTTGGCCCAGCGCTACCTTGTGCTTCTGGAACAACGGAGTCGCACAGAAAGGCCGGCCCTCATGAGCTCGGACGGGGAATGCCGCCGTCAGCAACAGCGGGGGCAGGAACAAGAGAAATCGTTTCACGGCCGGTCTCCTTACTCAGGGGGAAGGGTTTGCCGTCACATGGGCAACCATACGCTCTTCGGAAGAAATGTCAACCTGGGCAAGACGCCGACCGGGCGACCGCCCCCTTCAGTCGAAGCCCAGGGGGGCCGAAGGTGAACTGGGAGTTCGACCCCTTGACAGCGGAACCAAATGTGGCTATTCTGGTTTATAGAGAGTGGGATTTCGGGAAGATGGCGGTGTTCAGGGTCCCTTGCGTCGTGAGGACGGAGTCGGTCATGAGAGGTTCTCTTCTTCTGTTTACCGCAGCCTGTTTCGTCGGTTGGTGTGCTCTCCCCACCCCGGCGCCCGCTGAGGCGCCCGCTTCAGCGCCCGCCTCAGCGC
>Ga0180431_10001357_pt1 | contig 34470 bp, 27 predicted proteins | sample SS_ome_11_FD_132459 | JGI IMG/M metagenome (GOLD analysis project Ga0180431, IMG submission 132459) | Hypersaline lake sediment archaeal communities from the Salton Sea, California, USA - SS_1_MS_1 metaG | ecosystem: Environmental > Aquatic > Non-marine Saline and Alkaline > Hypersaline >... | reverse complement strand
GATTCTCAGCCATAGAAGAGGCGGCGCTAGGCCCACAAATTGGCCGAAAAGTGCCCTAACACCGGCTCTTTAGGCCGGTGTGAGTGTGAAAAACTCGGCACGAATTAACGGAAACCTGTACTTAATCTACCGTCAGTGTCTTGCTCAGATTGCGCGGGAAATCGGGATCGTAGCCCCGGGCCAGGCTGAGCCGGTAGGAGAGCAGTTGCAGGGGCAGGGTCGCCAGCAGCGGGTTGAGGAGCGGGCCGGCCGAGGGCAGCAGTATCAGATCGTCGGCGTTGGCCCGCAGTTGCTTGTCTTGTTCCCCGACGACGATGGCCCGTCCGCCCCGGCAAGTGGTCTCGTTGATACCGCTCACCAAGAGCGGCACGTCCTCCGGCCCGGCGACGAAAATGACCGGGTAGCCCTGGTGTACGGCCGAGAGCGGCCCGTGCTTGAACTCGGTCGAGAGCATGCCCTCGCAGTGGGCGTAGGTCACTTCTTTGAGCTTGAGCGCCCCCTCCAGCGCGATGGAGTAGGTGAGGCCGTAACCCAGGCAGTAGAGGTCGTCACTATTGGCCAGGGCCGGCTCCAGCGCCGCCACCTGCGGCTCGACCAGCGCCAGAGTCTCCTCTAGCAGGTCGGGCAGGCGGGCCAGTTTGTCGGTGGAATGATCTCCCATGCGCAGCGCCAGGAACAGAAAAGCCGCCGCCTGGTTGGTAAAGGTTTTGGTGGCCGGGACGCTGATCTCGTAACCGCAGGCCAGGGGCAGGTAACGTTCGCTCACGTTCATCAGGGTGGAGCCGAGGACGTTGACCAGCCCCAGGATACCTATCCCTCGCTCCCGCGCCACATTGAGAGCGTTGAGCACGTCCTTGGTCTCTCCGCTCTGGCTGACGAAAACCCCCACGTCCTCCGGCCCCAGCGCCGGGCCGTACTGGGGAATGAACTGGGGGGCCAGCACCGGGATGGCGGGTCGCCCGGCCAAACGGGCCAGATAGACGGCGCCCAGCATACAGGCGTGGTAGCTGGTGCCGCAGCCGACCAGGTAGAGGTGGCGAGCCTGGGCCATGCGCTCTACCAACGGCGCGACGTGAGATGAGGCTCCCAAGAGGTGGAGCAGTTCCCCCACCACGCCTGGCTGTTCGTGGATTTCCTTGAGCATAAAGTGGGGATAGCCCCCTTTCTCGGCCGTCTTCATGCTCTCAGTGATCTCTTCCATCTCCCGTTCGATGGGGCTCCCGTCGTCCACCCCGCGCAATTCCAGCCGGTCGGCATGGAGGATGACGATTTCGCCATCTCGCAGGCGCAGGATGCGGCGGGTGAGCGGCAGGATGGAGGGCAGATCGGATGAGACGCAAGTGAACCCCTCGGCCAGGCCGGCCACCAGGCCGGAGCCCTTCTTAAAGGCGTATAGCTGTTCCTCCCCTACCCGCCCGATGACGAAGGCATAGTCGCCCTCCAGGTCGTGGTAGACGCGGCGGATCGCTTCCACCATGCCGTGCCCATGGTCCACGTATCGCTCTACGGCGTGGACGCAGGACTCGCCGTCGTTGGTGGAGCGGACGGTCATGCCCTCGGCGACAAACTGCTGGCGCAGCTCGACGTTGTTGACCACGTTGCCGTTGTGCGCACCCACCAGGTCGCCGTCGGAATCCAGGTGGGGTTGGGCGTTGACCTGGGAGGGAGCGCCAAAGGTGGCCCAGCGCAGTTGGGTGATACCCCGCCGCCCGACCATCTCGGCGAACCGCAGCCGCGCCGCCGTCTCGTCTATCTTTCCCGCGTCCTTGCGCAAATCAATCGTGCCGTCTTCCCGTAGCGTGGCGCAACCCACCGAGTCGTACCCCCGGTAGGCGAGCCGTCGCCCGGCCGCGGTGAGGATTTCGCCCAGGGGTTGTTCTTTTGCTACGACGATACCGAAAATGCCGCACATGGGTTCTCCTTGTTCGTGTTTATTCGACCGTGACGCTCTTGGCCAGATTCCGCGGCTGGTCTACGTCGCAGCCACGTCGCACCGCCAGGTAGTAGGCCAGCAGTTGCAGTGGGATGACGTTGATCACGGGCGAGAGCAGCCGGGGAGTGGGAGGGGCGGTGATGACGTAATCGGCTTTGCTCCCGATATCCCCGTCTCCCTCCGTCGCCAGCGCGACGACGATGCCGCCCCGCGCTTTGACCTGCTCAATTTGGCTGACCATCTTGTCGTAGACGTGGTCGCGCACGGCGATGGCGACGACCGGCATGGCCTCGTCAATCAGCGCGATGGGACCGTGCTTCATCTCGCCGGCCGGGTAGCCCTCGGCGTGAATGTAAGAGATCTCTTTCAGCTTGAGCGCTCCCTCCAGAGCGATGGGATAGTTGATGCTCCGGCCCAGGTAGAGGAAATGCTCGCGGTCGTGGAATTGGCTGGCCAATTGTTCGTACTCGTCGCCGTGCTCCAGCACTTGACCCACCAGGTCGGGCAGCCGCGCCAGATCGTCCACCCGCTGTCGCAGTTCGTTTCCCTTCAGCATACCTCGTAGCTCTCCCAGGTAGCAGCCCAGCAGGTAGAGGTCCACCAGGCTGGCGGTGAACGCCTTGGTCGAGGCGACGCCGATCTCGGGGCCGGTGTGCATCAGGATGTAGCCATCGGAGATGCGCATGGCCTGGCTGCCGATGACGTTGACGATAGCCCACAGCCGCGCCTTCTTGTTCCGAGCTTCCTCCATCGCCGCCAGTGTGTCCACCGTCTCGCCGCTCTGAGTGATCGCCAGCACGGCGGTGTTGGGGCCGATGATGGGATCGCGGTAGCGGAACTCGGAGCCATAGTCAATCTCGACCGGCACTCGGGCCAGCGCTTCGAGGATGAACTTGCCCACCCGCCCGGCGTAGGCCGAGGTGCCGCAGGCGACGATGACGATCTTTTCCAGAGACCGCGCTTGCGCTGGCGTCAATTCCAGATCCTCTAACCGCACGTGCCCGGCCTCCAGCTTGGCCCGCCCGCGGATGGTATCTGTGACGGAGCGGGCCTGCTCGTAGATTTCCTTCTGCATAAAGTGACGGTATTGCCCTTTGGCCGCCGACACGGGATCCCAGGGGATGGAGTACACTTCCGTCACTACCGGCTCGCCTGCCAGCGTGGTGACACGCGCTCCATCCCTCGTCACCACTGCCATTTGCCGGTCCTCGATAAAGATCATGTCGCGGGTGTGGGCCTGGATGGCGGGGATGTCAGAGGCGATGAACATCTCTCCCTTCCCCACTCCCACGGTGATGCCACCGGCGTTGCCCAGCCGGGCTGTCACCAGCCGGTCCGGTTCCCGGCTACTGAGGAAGACGAAAGCGTTGGCCCCCTTGACGTGGGCCAGCGCCTGGCGCACCGCCGTCTCCAGATCCGCCCCGCCCGCCATGTACGCTTCGACCAAGTGCACCACCACCTCGGAATCGGTCTCTGAGCCGAAGCGGCGCCCCTCCGCCTCCAACTCTTGCCGCAGCGGTAAAAAGTTCTCAATGATGCCGTTGTGGACGGCCGTGACCTCGCCGGTGGCGCCGACGTGGGGATGGGCGTTGCGGCGGGAAGGCTCGCCGTGAGTGGCCCAGCGAGTATGCCCGATGCCGATCCGCCCGTTCAGCGGGTCGGCGGCTACCATCTCCATCAGGCCGCTCAGTTTACCGACCTCGCGCCGCACACCGATGGCGCCATCGGCTTGCACGACCGCCAAACCGGCCGAGTCGTAGCCCCGGTATTCCAGCCGTTTCAGTCCTTCGAGAATGATGGGGGGGGCGTTACGCGGCCCCACGTAGCCGACTATACCACACATAGGTTTCCTCCTCTTTGAAGTGCGCCAGTTTACGAGCGACTGGAGATACGCGGTTGGCGTTGCGTCAGCGCAGGGGATTATAACACCACCTCTGTTGTAGGAAAAGGTGAAGTGGGAGCGTATCACGTTTGGGACAAGGGGCTGAAAGCCGTCTCGCCAATGGTTGAAACCACCGGCTGATACCACAAGCTCCGCTTTTCTGAGGACGCAGGTTAGCCCTGATGCACGCTGCCGACGGCCGATCTGTCGCTGGACAAACTGGCTGCTTGGTGGCATAATCAAGGTCAGGACACCTCGCACCTAACCAGTGATATGGAGAAAGGAGAAAAAGATGCCCGAGGATCTGCGAAAAATTCGCGAGCGCAAAGATATGAGCATCAACAAAGTGGCCTCTCGATCTGGAATCCCCATCACCACGCTTATCCAGTACGAAAAAGGAGCACAGGAAATCTCCTTCCGAGACCTGGCGCGACTGGCCAAGGCGCTCCTGGTTGACGAGTGGGACATCAACCCACGCTCGACCCCCCCGCCACCCCCGCCACCCCGCGAGGAGCGGCCTGCCAGGCCACCCCTACCGAAAAGGGAGCAGCCCAAGGAACCAAAGCCCCCACGCCAGTCGCCGCCGGCGCGGGAGACCCAGATCGCGCACCTGCTGACCTTGGCAGCTCGCTTCGACATAGACCGGGCCGCGTTGGAGGAAGAGATCGGCAAGCCGTTGGACGAGCTGACGCAAAAAGAGGCCCGGCACTGGAACGGTCACTATATGCGCCGCGTCGTCGAGGAGAAACCGCCCAAACGATCCATTGATCGCAAGCGTGCTTACCTGCCCGAAGGGGTTGACGGCTTTGAACTGGCCTACTTGCAGGAGCAGCAGGAAGCTGGCGCGGCGCTCAATTTCACGCTTTTCGACGGCCAGACGTTCGAGGGAGTGGTAGTCGGTTTCGGCCCCTACCAGATCGTCGTCCGCGAGCCGGGTGGGGACGAGGTCACACTCAACAAACTCGCCATCGCTTACTATCGCAAGGCCGGAGGTGCGGGATGAGCCTGGGAGACGAACTGCGCTACCTGCGGGCCTTTCACGGCGGCGGCAACCTGATGGAAATTGAGGACGAGATCGGCTTAAAGCCAGGCACACTGCGCTACATGGAGCAACGCTACCGCCGCGTGGGCGAGGACGATGAGGCGCTGGCCAAGATCGCCGCCTACTACGACGCTTCTCTGGAAAGGCTACAGTGGCATCGGGAGCGGTATCGCAAGGCCCTCAGCGCCTATCTACAGCAAGCGCTGAAATCCGAGACGACGGTCCGGGTCGAACTGCGCACCGGCGAGACGCTGACCGGCCTGGTGCGCTGGTGGGACCTGGGCGCCTTCGGGTTGGAACCGGATGAGGGAGAAGGCTCTCTCATCGTCGTGCAGAGACACGCTGTGTTGGATTGGCAAGGCGCAGCTACAGGAACAGAGACGTAATGGCGTTCGCAGACGGAGACCCCCGCTCGAGTGGCTGCCTTCGCCGTTCCCTTATATCCTAGACCATGAGCGACAAAGCTTCCAACAATTCCACCGTTACAGTTACCCTCACCCGCGGCCTGCGCCTTTTCGACATCACCATGATCGGCGTCGGGGCCATGATCGGCGCGGGCATTTTCGTGCTGACTGGTGTTGCGGCGGGGCACGCCGGGCCGGCCTTGTTGCTGGCCTTTTTCCTCAATGGCCTGATCGCGTTGCTCACCGCTGCCAGTTACGCCGAATTGGGGGCGGCCTTTCCGGGAGCGGGGGGCGGCTATACGTTGGCGCGGGAGGGACTTGGTCCCTTCTGGGGTTTTCTCGCTGGCTGGATGTCCTGGTTTGCCCAGGCCATGGCGTGCAGTCTCTACTCGTTGGGTTTTGGCTCCTTCGCCGCCCACATTTTGGAGACAGCGCGTGTCTCACTCTTTGGCCTTTCTCAGGATGTATTGGTTATCGCCCTGGCCGTCTTGGCCGCCGCCCTTTTCACTTTTATCAACTACCGAGGCTCCGCCGAGACGGGCACAGTCGGTAACGCTCTTACACTGACCAAAGTCGCTATTCTCGCCGTTCTGGTCGTCTTTGGCCTGATTGCACTGACGAGCGAGCCGATTGGATGGGCGAATTCACCCCCTTTCTCCCACGCGGGGTCGGCGGCGTGCTGGCGGCCATGGGGCTGACCGCTATCGCCTTTGAAGGGTACGAGATAATCGCCCAATCTGGAGAGGAGGTAGTGACTCCTGAACGAAACGTCCCACGCGCCATCTTTTTGTCCATCGCTATCGCGGTCTCCATCTACCTCGCCGTTGCCTTTGTGCTGCTGGGTGCAATGCAGACGCCGGATGGTTCCCCCACTTGGCAGTTTCTCGGCGCGCACGCCGAACGGGCGGTGGTGGAGGCGGCGGACAACTTGATGCCCTACGGCGCGACCGTGCTCCTTGTCGGTGGCTTGATGTCCACCCTATCGGCTCTCAACGCGACGCTGTACTCTTCATCACGGATCTGTTTTTCGATGGGGCGCCAGCGCGACCTGCCGGATGCCTTTGGGCAGGTACACCCCAAGCGGCACACCCCCCACTGGGCTATTCTCTTTTCCGGCGTGCTGGTCACTTTGATGGTGGCCCTGCTGCCCATCGAGGACGTGGCCAGCGCAGCCGACGTCATGTTCATGCTGCTCTTTGTGATGGTCAATGCCTCCCTCATCACCCTGCGGCGGCGCAGGGCCGAGGTGGAACGCCCTTTCAAAGTACCGCTGTGGCCCCTGTTTCCCCTCCTGGGGATCGTGTCTCAGTTGGCGCTCGCGGTTTACCTCTTCAAAATCAGCCCCATCGCTTGGTACGCGACGCTGACCTGGATCGGATTGGGCCTCCTGTTCTACGTGGCCTACGTCCGCCGCACCGAAGCGATGCCAGAGCCGGTGCGCATCATCCACGAGGAAGTCGTCGCCGTGACCGAATACTCTGTTCTGATACCCGTCGCCGACCACTCACAAGCGCGACTGCTGAGCATACTCGGCTCGGCGGTGGCTCAAGATCGCGGGGGCGAGTTGTTCGCCTTGCACGTGGTACGCGTACCACGCCAACTGGGAATCAACGACGGGCGCTTCTTCCTGCGCCAGGGGAAACCCATCCTGGAGAGCGTGATCGAACAAGCTCGCCAGCAAGACGTGCCGGTGCACACCATGATTCGCCTGGGACGCACCAGCGCCGACGCGATCTTGAAGACGGCTCGTGAGCGAAATACAGACCTGATGATACTGAGTTGGCCAGGTTACACCGAGACGCCGGATGCTGCCTTTGGCAGCGTGATTGACCTGGTAGCCAAGAACCCGCCCTGTGATCTGGCCGTAGTGCGCTTCCGCAAGCGGGAACTCCCGCGTTGCATCCTGATTCCCACCGCCGGCGGCCCCCACGCCATCCTGGCTATCGAACTGGCTATCTCCCAGGCGCGCCAGTTCGAGGCCCAAACCAGTCAAGATGCAACTGTCACCTTGTTGCACGTTCTAAGCGAACAAGCCGACGAGGCGGCGACGGCCCGCGCTGAACGATTGTTGACTAACATTGCCGGTCATTACGATTATCCATTGAACAAGCGCATCGTACGCGCGCCGGATGTTGTGACCGGCATCGTGGAAGAGTCAGAGAACTGCAACTTGCTGCTGGTGGGTGCGACTGGCGAGCGGTTGTTCGAACAGCGTCTCTTCGGCTCTATCCCAGAACAAGTGGCGCGCGAGACGACCAAGACGGTGATCATGACCAAGCGCTACTGGCGACTCAAATCGCTGTTGGGGCGGGCGATGAGGAACGATCAATGCCAGTAACGATGAGAGATGGACGATGGTGGTGGCGTGGCGCGTTGGTCTTGATGACGCTGACCCTGGCAATGGGATCGGCGCTCGTCGTCGCGCTGACCTTGGGCTGGAACAACCCTCGCCCCGCTCGCCTCCCAGATTGGCAGGCCGACGCCTTTCCCATCATCCTGGAAGCCCGGTCGAACGAAACCACGGTAATGCTGCTGACCGATCCCGGTTCCGATTTCATTCTGGAAGTCGAGGCCGTTCCGCTCTCAGACTCCGATCTCGACGGCTATGGCCTGGTCTACCGCGCCCAGGACGATGACCACTACTATGCCTTTGCCGTAGGCAGCGACGGCTACTACGCCGTCCTGCGGGCGGAGGATAGCGAGGAGACGGAGCTCGTTGATTGGCAACAGTTTCCCCACATCCATCGCGGCCGGCAGTCCAACCAGTTGCGCGTGGCCTGCGCCGGACAGAGTTGCCGCTTTTACATCAACGACGAATACGCCGCCACCGTCGAGGACGATACCTGGCTGGCGGGCGACGCGGGGCTATGGGGGCACGGCCTCGACCTGGTCGTACAATTCTTGGACGCCCGCCTGTGGTCGGAAGGCGACGGGGGCGGGTTGCGCGAGCAATGAGTGTTTGACGGTCTTCATGGCCCGTGTTATACTTGCCATCTGATCGTTCGTGCGGGCCAATAGCGATGAAAACGGAAATCAGTCACACAAGCAATCATGACGCCCTACTTCGCGCCGTAGAGATATTGAAAGGTGGCGGGCTGGTCGCCTTTCCCACCGATACCGTCTACGGAGTGGCGGCGTTCCCGTGGAGCGCGGACGGCGTGGCTCGTCTATACGAGGCCAAGCAACGCCCATCAGATAGACCCATTCCCCTCCTGTTGTCCGAGATCGCGCACTTGAACCGCGTCGCCGCACTCCCGCCTCAGTCCAGTCATCAGGTCAGGCAGTTGATCGCCCGCTTCTGGCCCGGCGGGCTGACGTTGGTGCTGCCCAAAACCAACGTTGTGCCCGATGCGGTCAGTCTCGGCCCCGCCGTGGCCGTGCGTGTGCCAGACCTGCCGTTGGCCCGCGAACTAATTCGGGATGCGGGAGGGGTGTTGGCGGTCACCAGTGCCAACCTCTCGGGGCAGCCCAGCCCCATCACCGCGCGAGAGGTCGAGCAACAGTTGGGTGGGCGGATCGAGTTGATCCTGGATGGCGGCCCGTGTGAGGGTGGCGTCCCCTCCAGCCTCCTCGACTGTATGCGTTCTCCTCCGCTGTTATTGCGGCGCGGAGCCATTTCCAAGGAGGACTTGCAGGCGGTCGTTGGCCCCATCGAGGCCCCGCTGAAATCTCCGCCTGGTCAGAGACTTTACCGATGACCAGCGGCGACCGGCGACTACCAATTGGCCTTCTCGCCCCGGCCCTTCTTTTCGTAGCCGTTTTTGTCCTCTATGCCGCCACCGCAGCACCGGCCACCCTCTTTGGCGACCCGTCCGAGTACCAGTTCATCCCCGCCATCGCCGGGATCGCCCACCCGCCGGGCTATGCCTTTTATACTCTGCTTGCCAGGCTCTGGCAGGCCCTCGTTCCGCTTGGCACCGTCGCTTTCCGCACCAACCTGCTGGCCTCCGCCGTTGGAGCTTGGACCGTCACTGCCGTCTACCTCATCGCCTCAGATCTTGGCGCCTCACGTCCTACGTTTCACGTTTCACGTTTCACGCCTGACGTTTCACGTTTCACGCCTGACGCCGCGCTCCTCGCTGCTCTTTCCCTCGCCGCCGCCCCCGACTTGTGGCAGCACGCCATCCACGCCAACGCCCACGTCGTCAGCGCAGCGCTGGTTGCCACTCACCTGTGGCTCCTCATCCGCTGGTGGCGCACCGACGACGACCGCTGGCTGGCCGCCTTCGCCTTCACCCTGGGGCTGGCCGCCACTCACCACCCGGTCACGCTGGTGGGCGTCCCGGCCTATGGCCTCTTTGTCCTGACCGTGCGCCCCCGCATCCTGCGCCAATGGCGGATGCTGCTATTGCTGATCGGATGCCTGCTCTTGGGGCTGGCCCCGCTCCTCTACTACCCCCTGCGCAGTCCCAGCGCCCCTTTCGGCCCCACCGATATGCGCACCTGGGAGGGGTTTTGGGGACACGTCACCGCCAGGGGATTGCGGGTCAATCTCTTTCATTTTGGCCTGGCCGACCAACTCGACCGGGCGCTGGTCTTTTGGTCGCTCCTGCGGCTCCAGTTCCCGCTCCCCGTCATCCTCCTCATCGCCGCCGGCCTGATCGGTCTCGCCCGCCGCGCGCCTCGACCCGCCCTCCTCATCTACACCTTTCTCGCCACCCACCTGCTCTTTACCCTCAACACCGTCCAGGACGTGATGGCTTACCTGCTCCTGCCGTTCGCCGCGCTATCCATCGTCGCCGGCCTCGGCGCCCTGTCCTTGCTTGCTTTTCTCGCCCGCCAAATTCGCCATTATTCATTGTCCATTGTTCATTGTCTATTGCTCATTCTGCCTCTCTACCAGGCCGCTCTCAATATCACTCGCGGTATCTCCCTCCACGATTTCACCGCTGCCGAGGAATACGTCGCCGCCGTCTACGAGCGCTTTGCCGGGCGCGGCGAGGGCGCGCTGCTGCTCTCGGATTGGGAACATCTGACCCCGCTCTGGGTGCACACCTACACCCAGGATGAACCGTTGGATGAGGCGGACGTAAAGCTGGTCTACGTCTCCACCGCCAACCCGTGGGTCGAGTCGGTATGGGCGCACGTCGAGGAAGGCGACATCTACCTGTCCGACTACCGGCCCTCGGTGCGGGACGCCGGCTTCCGCCTGCTGCCGGAGGGACCTTTCTACCGCGTCATCATCCCGCCGCTGACCGATGCTGCTCCCACTCATCCCCTCGACCTCTGGGCCGACGATCGCGTTCACATCCTGGGCTACGATCTGCCAACCCACACCGTCCAAGCGGGCGAATCACTGGAATTGATCCTCTACCAAAGCACGCCGGAGTCACTGGACGGTATCTGGATGCCCTACGCTCGACTTGGCCCCGTGGAGGCGCGCTGGACGACCGACAGCCGCACCCTCACGACACAATGGCTGCCCGGAGAAACAGCTGTCGAGCGGTACGAGATACCCGTCCCTTTCACTCTGCCGCCGGGCGAATACCCGCTCGAGCTGGGCTACGCCGACCTGAGCGGCGGGCGGGCGGAGCTAGAACTTTCCACCGGCGGAACTATACTGGAGCTGGCGACCGTCACCGTATGGCCTTCCTCAAACGCTCCCCCGGCGCAAACGCTGGAGCGGGCGCTGGCGAACCTGGATAACCGGGTAGCGTTGATGGGAGCACGCGCGCGGGCGGGCTGGCGGGCGCGGGAGGGATTCTGGGAGAAGCCGCTGCCCGTCCGGGCCGGGCGGCCCTTGCACCTCACTCTCACCTGGCGCGCCCTGGCCTCCCCTCGCGCTAGCTACACCATCTTTATTCATCTGATAGACGGAGCAGGCCGCCCCGTCGTCGGGCACGACTACACCCCCCTGGGCGGAGCCTGCCCCACTTACCTGTGGTTCCCCAAATGGCTGCCCGGGCAAACGTTGAAAGACCCCTACCGGCTGTCCCTTCCGTCCGACCTGCCGCCGGGCGACTACTGGCTGGAGGTAGGAATGTATGGGATGACTTCCCTTCGTCGGCTTCCTGTGGTAGACTTGGGGGGTGACTTGGCCGGCGATCGGATCATCTTGGGGCCGGTGCGGGTGGAGCAGTAGGAGGTAAACCAATGGACGTTACACTGTTGATCTGGGTGGTGGGTCTGACGATTCTGGTGATCGTCGGCGTCGTGTGGATCCTCGATTTGCAATCTCGAGTGAGCCGCCTAAAGCGCCGCGACGAGGCGCTATTTGCCGCGGAAGGAACGGAGGACGCCAACCTGACCGTGGCGATAGAGACCCTGGCCTCGCGCCTGGTGGAGACGAACGCGCGCACCGAGCGCCTGGTAGCGCACACCCAGCAGATTGATGAGACCCTGGCCCACGCAGTGCAGGGCGTGGGCATGGTGCGCTTTCGCGCCTTTCAGGATACCGGCGGTGACCAGAGCTTTGCACTGGCCCTGGCGGACGGTGAGGGAAACGGCGTCGTCATCTCGGCGCTCTACGGCCGAGGCGCGACGCGTATCTATGCCAAACCGATTCAAAGCTGGCTTTCCCCCAAACCGCTGGGGGAAGAGGAGGAACAGGCGCTTGCGGAGGCCCGCCAACGGGTCATCGGCGACAATTGACAAAAAGCAAGCGCCGATGTATCATCCATTGCACAATAGACGACTCTGATCGCCATAACGTGACTCAAAAATTGAGGAGGAAAACCCGTGTTTGGAAGAGAAAAGACTGTTGACAAAGTCCCTCCTGCGGCTCCCGCTTCCAAGATTGAGACGATCATCGGCCCCAATGCCCACCTCCGAGGTGATATCCAGTCCGATGGCGGCGTTCGCATTGACGGCATCGTCGAGGGCACCATAGACATCACTGGCAACCTGGTCGTTGGCGAGGGCGCAAAAGTCATCGCCGAGATCAAAGCGAACAACATCTCTATCTCCGGCGCGATCAAAGGCGACATCGCCGGCAACCGGGTGGAGATACTGGAAACCGGCCGGGTGTGGGGCGACCTGACCATCAACTCGCTGCTGCTCAACGAGGGCGCCTACTTGCGCGGTCAGACCACCATGCACGCCGATATTGAGCCGCCGATGATCGAGGCGCCCAAGACCAAACCCGCCGCCCAACCTACTGCCCCGCCCGCCGGCCCCAACATCGTGGATGTAGAGCCGCGCTCTTAGCCTTAGGTGAGAAAGGCTCACGTGCGACGCGCTTTAACATTCTAAAGTATCTTTTCAAAGTCGGGACGCAATTTGCCAAATTGTGCCACGTTGTGGGGCCAGTGTTGGTAACTTGCCAGGTAACTGCTCAGCCTAACACCAATTCAGACCTCCGAGGTCTCGATTGAGCTATTTCAAGTGTGAAACACCAACCATTTTCGGCAGCAACGGTGGGTGACATGGCTGTCCAAGACCTCGGAGGCCTAGCGCCACGACGTGGGGCAAGATAGCATCATCTATGAGACCAAAACCCTCACCTCGCTTTATCCTGGTCGCCATAGTCGCCGTTTACGTCGCGCTTGGTATCCTCTACGCTGCCTTCACACCTATCTGGCAGATCCCCGACGAACCCGCTCACTATAATTACATCCGCGCCCTGGCCGAGGGCCGGGGCTTGCCGGTCATTGAGCCTGGCGACTATGACCAGGCATACCTGGGCCGCCTGACGACAGAGAATTTTCCGCCGCAACTCCCCGTTGATGCGGTGGAGTACGAGGACCACCAGCCGCCGCTTTATTACCTGCTGGCGACTCCGGTTTACTTGCTCTTTGGCGGCGCGCTGCTGCCGTTGCGATTGCTCTCGGTGTTGTTCGGGGCTGCGCTGCTGCTGGTCGCTTTTGGAACGGTACGGGCGGTTTTTCCGACGCGATCCGATTTGGCATTGATGACCGCTGCCTTTATCGCCTTTATCCCGCAGCACGTGGCGATGACGGCCGGGGTGGAGAACGACGCGCTGGCGGAACTGATCGTGGGGGGGACGCTATGGGCGCTGGCAATTTACATCGGTGAAAGGCGCGAGCGTCCCTGGCCGATTGGGTTGCTGCTGGCGGCGGCGCTGCTGACCAAGCCCCAGGCCTACGTCGCCATAGGGGTGGCTGTAGTTGCGGTCGCAATCCGCTGGCGACAGGAAAGCCGGGCGGCGAGGTGGGCGGTGGGGCAACTGGCCTGGATGCTCGTTCCGGCGCTGCTCATATCTGCCCCCTGGTTCATTCGTAATGGTCTGACATACGGCTGGGCCGATCCGCTGGGGTTGGCGCGACACGACGAGGTCGTCGCAGGGCAGATGCGCACGAGCGAGTTTCTGGCGCTTTACGGCTGGGCGGCCTACTGGGAACGGGCGTTGGCTTTCACATTCCAGAGCTTTTGGGGACAACTCGGCTGGATGGCGGTGCCGCTTCCTATCCCCGTTTACCGGGCGCTGGCCCTGCTCTCTCTTCTCCTGGCCGCAGGCTTTGTCACCCACCTCGTCCGACATTGCCCTCGCCTCTTCCCCTCCTCCCTTCTCCTTGCTTTTTCTGCCCTCTTTACCCTGTCCACCTACGTGTGGTACAACCTTACCTTCGTTCAACATCAGGGCCGCTACCTCTTCCCGGCCCTCATCCCCATCGGGACAGCGGCTGCGTTGGGATTGAGCGAGTTGGTGAGAATTCTGCCACAGCGAGTACGGACGTGGGGGCTGGTAGCCTTTTTCGCTGGACTGGCGTCGTTCGACGTATATTGTCTGTTCAAGAGTATCCCCTTTCTGACGAGGTGAGCGATGGCCGAACTTGAACCCGGATTGGTAGGCGAGATCGAAACAGTCGTGAGCGAGGAGAATACCGCCATTCGCCTGGGCAGTGGACTGGTGCCCGTCTTTGGCACGCCCGCGCTGGTGGGGCTGATGGAGGGCGCGGCGGTGCGCGCGTTGGAAGGGCTGTTCCCGCCGGGCCAGACCTCCGTCGGCGGGCGGATTGACGTTCGCCACCTGGCCGCCACGCCAGTGGGGATGCGCGTCCGCGCCCGCGCCGAACTGGTGGAGGCGGAGGGTCGCCGCTTGGTGTTTCACATCAAGGCGTGGGACGAGGCGGATCGGATCGGGGAGGCGACCCACGAGCGGTTCGTCGTTGACGTGGAGCGGTTCGTCGCCCAGGCGCAGGCAAAGCAGGGCGGAAGTCGGCCATAGGTCCCGCGTAACCGTTCTATGGCAATCGCTTCCAGTACCGCTCCGCCGGCCCATCGTCGCCGATTAGATTTGCAAACGCGCGCACCGCTGCGTCCATCTCTGCCGCGTCGGCCCAGAAGGAGCTGATCTGCGAGCGGTAGCAGGCGACGGCGGCGATCCGGGCCTCCAGTGCTTGCTCGGAAAGCGGGACCAACTCCTCTTGCCAGCGCCCTTCCTCCGGCCCGCTTTGCAGTGTGGCCGCGTAGGGGAAATCCTCGTAGCAGGTCAATGCGCGCGTGGAAACCGCCGCCGCCCGGTGCGTGATCTGGTGATCCACGTGATGCCCGGTACCCAGCGGCGCGTAGAGCGCGCCCCCGCGACGCAGCGGCAACTGAGCCAGCCGGCTCGCCAGTTCCTCGATCAGCCCATTCTCCGCCGGATGCACCTCGCCCCACAGCGATTTCCAATCGGGGTAAAATAGGCCGTCACCGGGCGAATGGCGATAGATGCAGTCGGGATAGGGCCAATGGGCCAGGTCTGCTCCGAGGAGGGCCAGCGCCGCCCGGTCCTCATCCCGCCGCCCGGCGATCGCGTCGCCGGGGTGCTCCCAGCGCGCGTGCAACTCTTGGGCAAACGGGGAGAGCGGAGCGTCGGGCGGAAGAGTTCCGGCAAAGATCGTCACCACCAACACGCGCTCGCCGGCCTGCGCCTGCTGCCAGATGCGGCCCCCGCACGAGAGTGCAGCGTCGTCCAGGTGGGGGGAGAGATAGACGCGGGAGTATGGCTTGGTAGGATGCGGGTCGGGGCTGGTTCCCCCCGGTGTTCCCGTTATATCTGCGAACCCCATTAACAGCGTACCAGGAAAGCGGTCTATCATCTCAACCGGGGTGATGTAAGGCGGAATGCCATTCCGCCTTACTTTTCCACCAACTTTTTGAGCAGAGACTCGAAAATGACCGATGTTTCACGCTCGAATGTGCTTTGGTGAGACCTCGGAGGTCTAAATGAGCAATAGGCTGAGCAGTTATCACCCGGCTTGATTGACTACCCGCTCCTCGCCCGCGTAGACGCGGAAACTGCGCCGTCGCGTGTAGCCTATGAGAGTGACGTCCCATCCTCGCGCCAGTTGGACCGCCAGCGAGGTCGGCGAAGTGCGCGAGATGACGATGGGAACCCCCATACGCGCCACCTTGTTCACCATCTCGGAGCTGGCGCGCCCGCTGGTGAGTAGAATACGACCCTGCGTGGAGCAACTCGATCGCAGACACATACCGGCGATCTTGTCGAGCGTGTTGTGGCGGCCAATGTCCTCGACCAAGTACAGTATTTGCTCACCCTCGGCCAGCGCCGCCCCGTGGACGCCTCCCGTCCGGCGGTAGAGGGCGGTCGTTTGCTCAAAATCCTGTATCAACTGCGTCACTTGCTGGGGCGTGACGTGCAGATCTGATTGGACGTGGTAATAGAGACCGGTCACGTCTTTGAAGGTGGCGCCGCCGGAGCAGCCAGAGGTGATGGTGCGCAACTGCGGAATCTCAATGTCCTGGTGCAGCCAGACGTCCACGCGGCGCTTCTGGTCACACAGATCAACCGCCTCTATCGCGCCCGGCCCTGCGATCAGCCCCTCGTTGAACAAAAAGCCCAACGCCAGTTCTTCGAGGTGGGTCGGCGTACAGGCCAGGCTGACGAGTGGCTCGCCGTTCACGTGGATGGAGACCAAATCTTCCGCCGGCACGACGCCGCGCACCGGCCGGCGCTCGCCGTCATAGTAACCCGTATACGTGAGAGTATGTGAACCTGTATCAGTCATTTTGCGTTTTGCCCAGCAGCCGCGATACTCGCTCGGCCACCGCCTCGGCGGTAAAACCGAACTTTTCCATCAATACCTCGTAGGGGGCCGAAGCGCCAAAGCGCTCCAGTCCCAGCACGTCGCCATTGGGACCGACGTACTTGCTCCAGCCCAACGTTACCCCGGCCTCGATCGCCAGCCGCGCCGTTACCTGTGGCGGCAACACTGTTTCCTGGTACTCGAGGGGCTGCGCGTCGAACAGTTCCCAACTGGGCATACTGACCACCCGCACCCCGATTCCCCGCTGGGCCAGCAATTCCCGCGCTTCCAGCGCCAGGTGCACCTCGGAGCCGCTGGCGACGATGAGCGCGTGGGGCGCGCCGGAGCTTTCAGTCAGGATGTAGGCTCCGCGCGCGACCTTTTGAACCGCGTCGTGCATAGTCTCGAACAGCACGGGCAGCTTTTGGCGGGTGAGGATCAGCGCGGTGGGGCCGTCACGTCGCGCCAGCGCCGCGTGCCAGGCTGCTACGGTTTCGTTACCGTCGGCCGGGCGGATGACGACCAGATTGGGGATCGCCCGCAGAGCCGCCAGGTGCTCGACCGGTTGGTGGGTGGGGCCGTCCTCGCCGATCCAGACCGAGTCGTGGGTCCAGACGTAGACGACCGGCAGGCCCATCATCGCTGCCAGCCGCACCGGTGGGCGCATATAGTCGGAAAAGACCAGGAATGTGCCGCCGTAGGGTATCACGCCGCCGTGCAGCGCCATCCCGCTGAGGATGCTGCCCATCGCGTGTTCGCGCACGCCAAAGCGGAGGTTCCGTCCGGCGGGGGTTTCCTGCTGAAAATCATCATAGCTCTTCAGGAGCGTGACGTTGGAGGGAGCCAGGTCGGCCGAGCCACCCAGGAGGGTGGGCAGCGTTTCGGCCAGCTTGTTCAGAACGGCCCCGGAGGCTTTCCGGGTGGCCAGGGGGCCGTCGGCGGCAGAAAAAGCCGGCAGATCCTGGTCCCATCCCTCTGGCAATTCGCCCGCCCATAGTCGTTCCAGGAGCGCCGCCTCCTGCGGGTACGCGGCGGTGTAGCGGTCGAACATTGCTTGCCAATGGGCCTGAGCCTCCCGCCCCTGCTCCACTGCGCGCCGAAAGACCTCCAGGGCCTGCGGGGGAATCAGGAAATGGGCATCTGCTGGCCAGCCGAGGGCCTCCTTGGTCAACGCCACTTCTTCCTCTCCCAACGGCGAGCCGTGAGCTGCGGCGGTATCCTGTTTGTTGGGGCTGCCGTGGCCGATGTGGGTGTGACACACGATAAGCGAGGGGCGCTCCGTCTCCTCCTGCGCGGCGCGGATGGCGGCCTGGATGCCGTCCAGGTCGTACCCGTCCACTTCCTGGACGTGCCAGCCGTAGGCTCGGAAGCGCGCTGGTACGCCTTCGGTGAAGGTGATGTCGGTCGAGCCTGCGATGGAGATTTCGTTGTCGTCGTAGAGGTAGATGAGCTTGCCCAGTCCCAGGTGACCGGCCAGGGAGGCCGCTTCGTGGCTCACGCCCTCCATCAGATCGCCGTCGGAGACGATGCCGTAGGTAAAGTGGTCAAAAATGGGCAAGCCGGGCCGGTTGAAAGTGGCGGCCAGGAAGCGCTCGGCTATCGCCATCCCTACCCCGTTGGCAAAGCCCTGCCCCAGAGGGCCGGTGGTGGTCTCCACGCCGGGGGTGTGGGTGTACTCGGGATGACCCGGCGTGCGGCTGCCCCACTGCCGAAAGTTTTTCAACTCATCCAGCGGCAAGTCGTAGCCGGTGAGGTGGAGCAGGCTGTAGAGTAACATTGAGCCGTGCCCGGCAGAAAGGACGAACCGGTCCCGGTTCGGCCAGGCGGGGTCAGCCGGGTTATGTTTGAGGAAGCGGGTCCACAATACGTAGGCGGCGTCCGCCGTTCCCATCGGCATACCGGGATGACCGGAGTTGGCCCTCTGAATCGCGTCCATCGCCAGAGTGCTGATGGTGCGAATGCACAGTTGGTCCAGGTTGATGTTTGTCATTGCTCCTCTCCAGAGATTTGTAAGGGTTCTTATTGTACCTGGAATGGCGACATTGGCAAGACATGACCAGCGACCCCGGCGGTGGAACGCAAACACGCCGGCCTTGGGTACAGGCCGGCGTGGACGCACGGCAACACGACGGGGTTGCCCTGCTTGGATGGTCTTATGATATTTGAGGCATCGAGTTTGAGAACACGTAAACTGCTCTCGCTCTTCGAATTACTGGAACAGCAGCAGAATCAGTGCCAGGCCGCCGATCACCAGAGCGGCAACCGGAAGAGCGCGGGCCAGGGGGCGAACGTCTGATTGAAACATTTCCTCTCTCCTCCACACACTTTGGGTATCATTATGTTACCACCTTTCGGCTGCAATCTCAATAGGCTGTTTGTACCATCGCTGCCATGCATAGCGTGCTCAGGGTTGCCTTAGATGAAGAAACGTAGTATAATCTGCGGCGCTGTCCTATTTGAGGCTGGCGTTGCTCCCACTTGGGGGCGCAAGTTTGTGAGGAATCGAGCAAATGAACCTTATCGAATCTTTGAATCGTCAACTAGAACCTAATCCGAATATTCCAGAGTTGAATCCGGGCGACGTCGTCAAGGTGCACGTGCGTATCGTCGAGGGGGAACGGGAGCGAGTGCAGGCTTTTCAGGGCACTCTCATTCGCAAGCGCGGCGGCGGAGCCGGCGCCAGCTTTACTGTGCGGCGCATCGCCTCTCACGGCATCGGCGTAGAGCGCACTTTTCTGCTAAATTCGCCGCGCATCGAAAAGGTCGAGGTTTCGCGGCGGGCGCACGTCCGTCGTTCCAAGCTCTATTACCTGCGAGAACGACGGGGCAAGCAGGCCCGCCTGCGAGAAAAGCGCGTCTAGTAGTTCCCTTGTGTTGTCTGCCGAGCAAACCCAAGAGGTGGGCGTAGGATACACCTACGCCCTTTTTTGCGTATAGCCTGTCCCCAGGTGGTGGGCAGGAAACCCGCTCTACGTCCCACACAGTTGCGTGGAGACCTGCCACCGGGTTATAATCCGCCAGTTTTCAGGAGATCCCAATGTTCTTTCCCGTCATTGGTATCACTGGCCGCGCCGACCGCTCTGCCCGTCCGCCCGGCCCGTCCCTGTTCGCTCTGAGCCAGACTTATGTTCGGGCCGTGGAACTGGGCGGGGGCGCCCCGGTGATCGTTCCACCGTATGTGGAAGAAGCGAGGCTGCGGGCTATCTTTGAGCGCCTGGATGGCCTGATTCTCTCCGGTGGAGGCGACATCTCGCCGGAGCTTTACGGCGAAGAGAGCTCCGGGTTGTTGTGGGGCGTGGATGTGCGGCGGGATCGTACAGAGCTTGTGCTGGCGCGCTGGGCGCTGGCGGATAGGCTCCCTCTGCTGGCGATTTGCCGGGGCGTTCAGGTGCTCAACGTAGCAGCCCGGGGAACGCTCGTTCAGGACATTCCCACCCAGGTTCCCGGCGCTCTCTCTCATAGTAGCCCTGTCGCCGGCCGCCCTGTGCCCGAGGTCGCTCACACGGTCGAGGTTGTGGCGGGCAGCCGGCTGGCTGCGCTGGCGGGGGCTGGCAGCCAGCCGGTTGAATCGTTGGCGGGGGCCAGAGAGTTGGGCGTGAATAGCGCCCACCATCAAGCGGTCAAGGATGTCGGCGATGGGCTGGTCGTCACTGCCCGCGCTCCCGATGGCGTCGTCGAGGGAGTGGAAGCATCTGATCACCCATTCTGCGTCGGCGTGCAGTGGCACCCCGAGGTGATGGTCCAAAGTAGCCCCGCGATGCGCCGACTTTTTGAAGGGCTGATCGAGGCGGCAACCCAGGTCAAATAAGTGATGCGCGACCGTATTTTGCTGCTTGTCGTGGTGCTAACCCTGGCGGCGTGCGCGCCCTCCCGCACACCTACACCTCCACACTCCCATACTCCCACACATCTCCCCCCACCCACTCGTACTCCCACACCCCCACACCCTCCTACCTCCACACCCCCACCTACCCATACCCCTCGTCCCGTCCCTGTTGTGCCGGTCGAGCCGCCGCTCCGCCCGTTCGACTATACCGTCGTCAACCCCGCTCCTCCCCGCCGGGTGCCCAACGCTACTCGTACCTTTTGGATCACCGACGGTATCGGCGAGGAGCAGCGGGAAATAAAAGCTCGCCTGCGTGTGCAAACCGAGCACGTCGCGCTGTGGGTCGAGGAGGGGGTGTGGCACGACGTGCGGCGGTTGGAAGAGGTAGCGCTCTTCTTCGAGACGCACGTCTACCCTGCCACCCGCGCGGCCTTTGGTTCCGAGTGGACGCCAGGGGTGGACAACGACCCACACGTTCACGTCCTGCACGCCACTGGCCTGGGTGAGGGAGTTATGGGCTACGTCTCCAGCGGGAACGAGTTCCCCCGCGACCGGTATCCTTTTTCCAACGAGGCCGAGATGATGGTCGTCAGCGCCGAGAGGGTCGAAGTGGGGAGCCAGACTTATTACGCGTTGCTGGCCCGCCAGTTCCAACGGCTTATCCAGTGGTTCCAGGATCGCAACGAAGAGCGCTGGGTCAAAGAGGGACTGGCGGAACTGGCGGTTCATTTGAGCGGTCTCGATACGGGTGCGCCGGAACGAGTCTACTTGGAGCGTCCCGATACGTCGCTCGTCGCTTGGGAAGGCGGAGGAGACGCAGGCCAGCGGGGGGCAGCCTATCTCTTTGCCGTCTATTTCCACGAGCGCTTGGGCGACGAGGGCACGCGGAAGCTGGCGGCCCAGCCGCTCGACGGGGTCGCCGGCTTTGACGCAACTCTGGCCAGCCTGGACGAAGGTTTAACCCTCGAGGAGCTTTTTGCCGGGTGGCTGGCGGCCAACTACCTGGACGGCGAGCCGGCGACGTATGGCTACGCCACGCTCGATCTGGAGAGGCCCGCGTTAGCCGCTATCCACCAGAGTTATCCGGTCACGATGGAGTCGTCTGTCCAGCAGTACGGTGCGGATTACATCCTGCTGCGGGGCGACGATGACGTCCGTATCGAGTTCACCGGGACGACCGTCACTCCTTTGCTGGACGTACCGCCTCACAGTGGGCGTCACTTCTGGTGGTCGAACCGCGCCGACGAATCATTGACCACGCTCACCCGCGCCTTTGATCTCTCCGGCGTCGAGCAGGCGACGCTGACCTACTGGACGTGGTACGACCTCGAGCCGGGGTACGATTACGCCACCGTCGAGGTCAGCTCCGACGGCGGGGAGCAATGGCAGACGCTGTCCGTGCCCTCCGGCAGCGACGCCGACCCCAACGGCAACAATCCGGGCTGGGGCTACACTGGCAATAGCGCGGGCTGGGTGCGCGAAGAGGTGGACTTGGCTCCCTGGGTCGGAGACGAGGTGCTGGTGCGCTTTGCGTACCTGACCGACGAGGCGATCACCGGGGTGGGCTTTCTGCTCGACGACGTCTCCATCCCCGAGATCGAGTTTGCCGATGACGTGGAATCAGGGGCAGGCGGATGGGAAGCCGCCGGCCTTGTGCGGAGCGATGGTCTCGTGGCCCAAAGTTACCTGGCGTTGCTGATCGGGCTGGGCGAGACTGTCACGATTGAGCGACTGCCGGTGGAGGAGGACCGAACGGCGGAATGGATAGCGCCGTTGGGCAGTGAGGATTGGGACGAAGCGGTGCTCGTGCTCTCCGGGATAGCTCCCCTCACCACCCACCCGGCGCTGTACGAACTGAGGATTTCGAGACCCTGAAGGAGCCGGGGCTGTTCAGTCCTGACATAGAATGCTCATAGCCCCCGGTACGGGGGCTGAGAGCGTTGGCAAAGTTTCAGATAGGTCAGCAACGTCCCTGGGTACGATGTACCTCAATCGCCGCACTGGTGATTGTCCTGGTGACTCGACTAACCTTAATTTGATTCCTCTGCGTCTCTGCGGTGCACTCCAGATGCGGTAAACAGTACCTTAAATCTTTAGGGTTTATTCTGTTTCGACGACGACCGGGGTGCCGGCCTTGAACGCCTCGAGTTGAGCTTGCAGCTCGGCCCGGCGGGTGGCGGCGGCTCGTCTACCTTCTTCGATCAATCCGCGCGCGCGAGTGCGCATCCTCTCTTGCAACTCTGAACCGGAATAGGGAGCCAGCAGTATCGCGGCCGCTGCTCCTACCACAGCACCAGTCACCAACCCGGCCAGGAAACTGAACGCTTTTTTCATCTTTTCGACCTCCTCAAAGTATCTAACCTGTACGCCCATTTAGCAATGCCCGTTATGGGAAAAGGCGAGGCTGGCGACCATTATACACCACGTTGCGCAAAGTTCCAACTTTGACTTTCGCGTCAGGTTGGTCTATACTGAATACACGCCGGTAAACGAAGGTACTTGCGCCTGCGGTAACCAGGGAAGCAGGGCGGCCTAGATAGCCAGCGTTCAACCACCGCGATGCCCGCCCACCGCAAGGTGACGGATGTGTGATGTTGTTGCTACCCACCAAGGGGTACACGAGATGAAGGACGAGTCCCTAGAACAGACGGTTGGCAAGCAGGAGGCCGACGTGAGAGACGAGGACAAAACACAAGCGCAAATCGCCAACGATTTGGAAGCTTCCACAGCCGGGCGAGAGCAACTGGAGCGCGAGATCGAGGAGCGCCGCCTGTACCTGGAGAGCGTGTTGGCCTGTGCCCCCGATGCCATCATTACTCTGGATGCCGAGCACAACATCCAGGAGTGGAACCCTGGCGCGGGGAAGCTGTTCGGGTACACCTCGGCTGAAGCGGTCGGGCGAAACATTGACACGCTGATCACCAGGCCCGGCAGCGACGTATTTGAAGAGGCGACCGGCTTTACCCGTCGAGTGCTATCGGGGAAGAGTCTCTCTCCGGTCGAGACCGTCCGCTACCGCAAAGACGGCTCGGCGGTGGACGTCATAGTATCCGGCTCACCGATTCTGCTCGGAGGCAAAGTGGTGGGGGTGGTGGCCGTCTATACCGACGTCACTGAACGCAAGTGGACGGAAGAGGCGCTGCGGGATTCTGAAGAACGGTTTCGCGCCTTGTCCGAAGCCTCTTTTGAAGCGATATTCCTCTTGGAAAAAGGTGTCTGCTTTGGACAAAACCTGGCGGCCGAAAAGATGTTTGGTTACACTCTCTCGGAAGCTGTCGGCCGGTCTGTTACAGAGTGGATTTCCCCGGAACACCGCGGGATGGTCGAGGGCAATATGTTATTGGGGCACGAAGAGCCCTACAGAGCTACTGCCTTACGCAGAGATGGCTCCACCTTCCCCGTCGAGATACAGGGCAAAATGATGCGTTACCGGGGACGCGCGGTTCAGGTGGCGGCCTTGCGCGACATCACCGCGCGGGTGCAAGCGGAGGAAGCGCTGGCGATGAGGGTGGAGCAATTGACTGCCTTGAGCCAGGCATCTCGAGCCGTGACCGCTTCTCTCGAGGTGGACCAGGTGCTGGGCGAGATCGTATCCCTCGCCAGCAAAGTGACGGCTTCCGATTACGCTACCGTGCTGCTGATAGATGAAGCGGGTCGCGTGGACCAAAGCGCCGAAGACCTGCCGGGCGTGCTATCTATCGAGTACCGCGCCCGGGATGGCGGTCTCACCGAGTGGATCGCGCGTTCTGGTCAGGCGGCGATCATTGACGAGATCGGTGAGGATGGCGCGATATCCCCTCCTCTGGGCAAGGGAGCGCCGCGCCTGGCGAATCCGCACGTCGTGGCGGCTGGCGTAAAAGCGGTCGCCGGCCTGCCCCTGATCGCCAGGGATAACCTGCTGGGCCTGATCTATTTGTACAGTCTGCGCCCAGGCGCTTTCCGCGGCCAACTGCCTGTGTTGACTGCCTTTGCCAACCAGGCGGCCATCGCCATCCAGAACGCGTGGCTGTACAAAGAGGCGCAGGATGAGATCGCCGAGCGTAAGCGGGTGGAGGAGGAGATCCGGAAAAAGTCGCAGGACCTGTCCCTGATCAATCTGATGAACAATGCCGCCAACCGGGGTGATAGTCTTGGGGAGATCGTCCAACTACTGGCCCAGGAGACAAAGAGGATATTTTCCAGCCCTGGGGCGACAGCCTATCTCCTCAGCGAGGACGGGGAACGCCTGGTGATGCAGAACCTCGTCCTGCCTCCGGCAATGAAGGCCCGGGTCGAAAAGCTGATCGGTACGAAAATACCGGCGATAAGCATTCCATTGCAACCCGGAAGTGTATACCGGCAAGTGCTGGAAGCGGGCCGAGCGCAGCTCGTCAACGATCCCGAGGAAATCCGGCGTTTGATGGCCCAGTTCGCCGAAACGGTCCATCTCCCCAAGCCACTGCGCCAGGCGCTTCGGGAGCTCATTCCCCGCATCTGTGAGGTTCTGGACATCCAGTCCGTGATCAACGTTCCCCTAGTTTCGGAGGGCGAGGTCATTGGTCTGTTGGATATTTCTCGCGCCGAGCCATTTACAGAATCGGACTTGAGACGGTTCGAGACCATCGCCGGCCAGTTGACGGCCATCGTCGAGCGCAAACTAGCGGAAGAAGCCATGAGGGCGTCGGAGGAATATGCCAGGAGCATCATCGAAAACAGCCTGGACACGATCATCACGGTTGATGTAGAACGACGTATCGTCGAGTTTAACGAGGCAGCGCAAAAGACGTTTGGCTATCGCGCGGAAGAGATCCTGGGAAAACACATTGATGTGCTCTACCTGGACCCCCAGGAAGGGGTCGAGGTTCACCGGATGACGGTCGAGCAGGGCCAATGTCTGCGGGAAGTTTCTGCCTTGCGCAAGAACGGCGAGGTGTTTCCCAGCCTCATCTCTGCCTCCGCCCTGCGTAACGCGCGCGGCGAACTGATGGGAGTCATGGGGATATCGCGCGATATCAGCGAGCGCAAGCGGGCGGAGGAGAGTCTACGGCAGCGTAATCGTGAGCTGAGCGTGCTCAACCGAGCCGGCCAGGCGCTCACCTCCAGCCTCGATCTGGATCAGATACTCGACACAGTTCTGGACGAGGTGCGCCGCCTGCTGAACGTGACCGCTTGCTCGGTCTGGCTGATCGAGCCGGAGACGGGCGACCTGGTTTGCCTCCAGGCCGCCACTCCCCGGGACGAGGTCGTGCGTGGCTGGCGGCTGGCCCCAGGCGAGGGAATTTGCGGCTGGGTGGCCCGCCACGGCGAAAGCCTGGTTGTGCGGGACGCCTGGGCCGACGAGCGTTACTACAGTGGAGTGGATGATGAGACGGGATTGGGGTTGCGCTCCATACTCACCATGCCGCTGCGGGTCAAAGAGGACGTGATCGGCGCGCTCCAGGTGCTGGACACGGAGGTAGGCCGTTTTGACAAAGCAGACCTGGAATTATTGGAACCGCTGGTCGCCTCGGCGACCATCGCTATCGAGAACGCCCGGCTGTACGAGGAGACGGCCCGGAGACTGGCCCAGACCGAGGTCTTGCGTGAGATGATGCTGGCGGCGGCCTCCACGCTCGACTTTGACCAGGTGCTGGAGCGGACGATCGAGGTGCTGGAGCGGGAGATGGGCGTCGAATACCTGGGCTTTATGCTGCCCGACGAGAATGGGGAGTTTATGAGGAGTCATCCTTCTCTACTTGGCTTCACGCCGCCGCCCGGAGGCGTCTTCCGCTACCCGACCGATCAGTGTGTCACCGGCCGGGTCTACCGGACGGGAGAACCCGTGATCCTCTCGGACGTGCACGAGGTGGCGGACTATGCCGTCGCCGCGGCCGAGGTGCGCTCTGAGCTGGCCGTGCCCGTCGAGATAGGCAATCGAGTTATGGCGGTGCTCAACCTGGAGAGTAGCAAGCCCAACGCCTTTGGAGAGGAGGAGTTGGCGTTCTACACGGCCGTAGCGAGGCAGTTGGGCGTGGCGATGGAGAACGCCCGGCTGTACGAGCAGGCGCGGCAGGACGCCGAGACCAGGGCCACGCTGCTGCGCGAGGTCAACCACCGCGTCAAGAACAACCTGACCGCCATCATCGGCCTGCTCCACGCCGAACGCCGCCACCCCAAGATTGAGGAGCAGCCTTACCAGGCCATCATGCAGAGTCTGGTTGGTCGGGTGCAGGGGTTGGCTACCGTGCACAGTATGCTCTCCGCCTCCGAGTGGGCACCCCTGTCGTTGAGCGATCTGGTGGCGCAGGTCACTCATTCCTCCTTGCAGATGCTCCCGCCCGATAGACGAGTATCTGTGGACGTGGCTCCCTCCCCGGTCCGCGTCACGCCCGACCAGGCGCATAACCTGGCGCTGGTGATCAACGAGCTGGTGACTAACAGCGTCAAACATGGCCTGCGAGAGCAAAGGTCCATCGGCATCGGTGCTCGCATTCAACTCGACGGGGACACAGTCCTGCTCGAGTTTCGAGACAATGGCCCAGGTTATTCCACAGACGTGTTGCGGTCAGAACGCTCCGGTGTGGGATTTGATCTGATACAGAACATTGTACGCAAAAATTTACGCGGAGAACTGTCGCTGCGCAACGACAGTGGCGCGGTGGCGGCGATCCGATTCAAAGCGGAGGCGTAGGGAGTATGACGGATGGGCGATAGAGAGCGCGTGCGCGTGTTGGTCGTCGAAGACGATTACCTGGTGGCCGAAACTGTCAAGGGATTGTTGGAAGAAGCAGGCTACGTCGTCATCGGGGAGGCGGGGAACGGGCTAGAGGCAGTCGAGATGACAAAGGCCCTGCAACCTGACGTCGTCCTGATGGACATCGCAATGCCAGACATAGACGGCGTCGAGGCCACGCGCCTGATCTATGAGCATTGCCCCACGCCGGTGGTGGCGCTGACCGCTCACGAAACGAGCGAGTTCGTCGTTGGGGCCAGCGAGGCTGGCGTGGGCGCTTATCTGGTCAAACCGCCCAATCTGCGAGAAATGGAACGCGCCCTCATCATCGCCAGGGCGCGTTTCGATGACATGGTGGAACTGCGCCGCCTGAACGCCGAGCTGCGAGCGCACAACGTAGAACTGGATGCCTTCGCTCACACCGTGGCCCACGACCTCAAGGGACCATTAGCTCTCATCGTCGGCTTTGCCGAGATATTGAGAGAAGAACACACCACCCTGGCGGCAGAGGATCTGGAGCGCCATCTTCAAAGGATAGTGCGTAACGGGCGCAAGATGAGCAACATCATTGACGAGTTGTTGGTGCTGGCCGGAGTGCGCCAGATGGAAGCGGACGTGACACCGCTGGACATGGGGAGCATCGTGGCCGAAGCTCAAGAGAGGTTGTCAGAGATGATCGAAAAACGGCAGGCCGAGATCGTCTCGCCAGACACCTGGCCGGCAGCGTTGGGCTATGGCCCGTGGATCGAAGAGGCGTGGGTCAACTATATCAGTAACGGTATCAAGTACGGCGGCCGGCCGGAGGAGGGAATCCCACCGCGCCTCGAACTGGGAGCAGACCCGAAGGTTTTCGAAAACACTTCGGGTCTTGCTATGGCCCGCTTCTGGGTGCGCGATAATGGGCCTGGTATTCCGCCAGAGGCCCAGGAGAGGCTCTTTACCCCGTTCGTGCGGCTCGACCAGGTTCGCACCATGGGGTATGGGTTGGGTCTATCCATCGTGCGGCGCATCGTGGAGAAACTGGGCGGGCAAGTGGGAGTGGAGAGCGAGGCCGGTCGGGGGAGCCTCTTTACTTTCACCCTGCCGGCAGCGCCCAGAGAGAGCGAAAGATGAACGATCGCAAGAGCATCCGCGTGCTGATCGCCGAGGACGATCACCTGGTCGGGGAAATGGTCAAGGGTCTGTTGGAAGAAGCGGGCTACGTCATCGTCGGGGAGGCGCTGGACGGGCTCGAAGCGGTCGAGATGACGAGAGCCCTGCGGCCTGACATCGTCTTGATGGACGTCGCCATGCCCGCTATGGACGGCATTGAGGCCGCTCATCAGATTTACGAGTGCTGCCCCACACCGGTGGTGGCGCTGACTGCCCACGAAACGGAAGAGTTGGTCAGCAGCGCCAGCAAGGCCGGGGTGGGCGCCTACCTGGTCAAACCACCCGTGTTGCGCGAACTGGAGCGCGCCATCGCCATTGCCATAGCGCGCTTCGACGACATGGTAGAGTTGCGTCACCATGCCGACCGGTTGGAGCAACAGGTTGAAGCGCGCACTGCGCAACTCCAGGCCCAATACGCCTGGTTGCAAGCGATCCTCCACACTATTTCTGATGGCATCGTCGTCACCGACGAACGCGGCGAGATCCTGCAAACCAACCCGGTCGCGCAGAAGTGGCTCTCCAAGACACTCTCCCCGAGGGATGCGGCCCGTTTACAAAAGATGGTGCAAGGACTGGGGCGGCAGGCGTGCGCCGAGACGGTTGAGAAGCGACCCGAGATGGCGTTAGAACTGACCGGGTTGGACCTGGAGCTAAGAGCGGGACGGGTTGTGGGAACAGACGAGCCGGCCGCCGTGGTGGCCATCCACGACGTCAGCCACCTGAAGGCGCTGAACCGGATAAAGACCCGCTTTGTCACCAGTGTCTCCCACGAGCTTCGGACGCCGATCACTACGATCAAGTTGTACGTGGAGTTGATGCGGCGGCAGCCAGAAAAGTGGAAAGAGTACCTGGAGGTTTTGGCAGAGGAAGCGGATCACTTGGCGCTGTTGGTGGAGGACATCCTGCAAATTTCTCGCATTGACGGCGGGCGATTGGAGATAAAGCCCCGCCCAACTCTTCTCGACGAGCTGATCGAAGAGACTGTTGCCGGCTTTCGGTCGCTGGCCCAGGAACGGAGTCTGTTACTGGAATGTCGCCTCGCGCAGCCTGAACCGGTGGCCATGGTTGACCCGGACGGAATCAAGCAGGCGTTGAGCAACCTGGTGGAGAACGCGATCCAGTACACGCCGGAGGGCGGAAAGGTGATGGCCTCCACCGGAAAAGCGGAGGCGGAGGGACGGCTATGGGCGACGGTGTCAGTGACAGATACCGGGATAGGCATTCCAGAGAAAGACCTGCCCTACATCTTTGATCGCTTTTTTCGGGGGGAGGGGGAACGGCAGACACGGGTGTCGGGGACCGGCCTGGGGCTGGCGATTGCCAAAGAGATCGTAGAGTTGCACGGCGGGCGAGTGACGGTAGAGAGCCAGGCGGATGCAGGCTCTACTTTTGTCGTCTGGCTGCCCCTCGCCGAGGAGCGAGCGTAGACAGCGTGCTCCCGCAGGTTTAGATTTCATCTGGGGAGGAGCGGAGCACCCCCAGGCCCGTTCGCTCTGTAAGTCAAACCTCGCACAAACGCCGCCAACACGCTGGCGGCGTTTGTGCGACCATATATGAATTCGGGTCCCCGCTATGCCGTGTGTCGAAAAGTTTTGACCCTGTTCTCGCAGGTGAGGGCCTGCTCAGCGGTCTGCCTTGCCCGGAGGCTATCGCATTCCTCTCTGAAGAGACAGCCCTCGCTTTTATAGGTGTTGGCTCAAAACGTAAAACGACATTCACGAACACAGCAGGGTACACCTAGACTATACCATGCATTGGCAAAAAGCGCAAATCCCCCACCGACGCTCATTTGGCTGCTTGTCGGTCGCTCTCTACTATCTGGATGCAGAGTTCTTCCAGTTGCTCTGGCTCGACCGGCGAGGGCGCGCCGGCCATCAGGTCGGCGGCCTGCTGGGTCTTGGGGAAGGCGATCACTTCACGGATGTTGGGCTCGCCGGCCAGGAGCATCACCAGCCGGTCAATGCCGGGTGCGATCCCGCCGTGGGGCGGAGTGCCGAACTCGAATGCCTCCAGCATGTGGCCGAATCGCTCCCGTGCCACATCTACGTCCAGTCCGATCAATTCAAAGACCTTTTCCTGCACCTGGCGCTGGTGGATACGGATGCTGCCGCCGGCGATCTCTTCTCCATTGCAGACCAGGTCGTGCTGCTGGCCCCGCGCCGCGCCGGGGTCGCTCTCCAGGAGCGGCAGGTCTTGCGGCATGGGCGATGTGAAGAGGTGGTGGCTGGGGTCCCAGCGTTGGCCTTCCTCGTCCCATTCAAAGAGCGGAAACTCGACCACCCAGCAGAGAGCCAGCACGGACCGGTCGCGCAGCCCCAGCCGCTCGCCCAGTTCCAGCCGCAATTCGCTCAGGGCAGCGCCCACGACCCGGGGCTGGGCGGCGACGAACAGCAATAGGTCGCCCGGCTGCGTCTCCATCGCTTCGACGATAGTGGCTACCTCGTCCTCGGCGAGGAACTTGGCAAAGGAGGAGCGCACTTGGCCCTCTTGCCTCAATGCCAGCCAGGCCAGGCCCTTGGCTCCTTCCTGTTGCGCCAGGGCGGTCAGTTCGTCAATCTGCCGGCGGCTATAGTCGCCGCAGCCGGGAGCGCGAATCCCCTTGACCTGCCCCCCCGAGGCGGCTGTCCGGCTGAATATGCCAAAGCCGCACGCGGCCACTAGGTCAGAGACGTCCACCAATTCCATCCCAAAGCGCATGTCCGGCCGGTCGGTGCCAAAGCGGCTCATCGCTTCCCGATAGGTGAGGCGCGGGAAGGGCTTGGTGAGCAGCTTGCGGTCGGAGCAGGTCTCGACGATGCCGATCGTCATCTCCTCGACCAGGGCTAGCACGTCCTCTTGCTCGACGAAACTCATCTCCAGGTCCAGTTGCGTGAACTCGGGCTGGCGGTCGCCGCGCTGATCCTCGTCCCGGAAGCAGCGGGCGATCTGAAAATAGCGCTCGTACCCGGCGACCATCAGCAGTTGTTTGAGTTGTTGGGGAGACTGGGGCAGGGCGTAGAATTGGCCGGGATGCACGCGGCTGGGGACCAAATAGTCGCGCGCTCCCTCTGGTGTGGTCTTGAAGAGAATGGGGGTTTCGATCTCGACAAAGTCCCGCTCGTCCAAATAGTCGCGGATGTATTTTATCACCCGGTGGCGCAGGATGATGTTGCGCTGCATGCGCTGCCGTCGCAAATCCAGGTAGCGGTATTTGAGCCGCAGCGACTCGTCAACCGGCTTGTCGTCGTAGATGTAAAAGGGAGGGGTCTTGGCCGGGTTCAGTATCTTTACTCGATGCGCCAGTACCTCGATCTCCCCGGTCGGTATTTCGGGGTTGGTCAGCCCTTCCGGCCTGGCCTGGACGACGCCCGCGATCTGGAGCACGTATTCGCCGCGAGCCTGTTGCATCACTGCGTGGGCCTCTGGCGCTTCGTCGGGATTGGCCGTGACCTGCACGATGCCAGAACGGTCGCGCAGGTCCAGAAAGACGAGGCCGCCATGGTCGCGCCAACGGTTGACCCATCCTGCCAGCAGGACTTTTTGGCCCGCCTGCGCGGGCTGCAACTCGCCGCAATTGTGTGTCTTTAACATAGCCATCTCCTCCAAGGATTTGATAGGACGTCATCTTGTCCTAAAGTAAAAGCCGCCCGACGTTGGGCGGCTTTTCTTTGCAAAAGCAGGAAGCGGACGTGTCACACCGTCAGCCGCCCTGGGGGCGGACAAACGTTATCGTTATCCACGATCAGCCGAATGGTATATGTCATCATCTCGGCAAAAGTATAGCACACTTTGCAGTGGTGTCAAGCATAGCGTGGTAATGCAGGTCTGTGTTGCATCTGCCTGACTGCGCAGATCGAGATTGGTTTTGCGAGCGTGCTATTGCTGCAAGAACTTGACCGCCCCGCTCACGAGCGAGCCTTCGCCCGCGCTCTTTCCCCCCGCCGAGGGCGCGAATTTAAGAATGCGGTCGGCCAGCCGGGAGAAGGGCAGTGATTGGAGCCAGACGCGGCCGCTCCCCTGTAAGGTAGCCACGAAAAGCCCCTCGCCGCCAAAGACCATAGATTTTAGATTGCCCGCCCGCTGGATGTCATAGTTGATGGTTTTCTCAAAGGCGACGATGCAGCCGGTATCCACCATGATCTTTTGGGCGTCGAGGCGCTTCTCGACGACGGTGCCGCCAGCGTGGATAAAGACCATGCCGTCGCCGCGCAGGCGCTGCAGAATAAAGCCCTCGCCGCCGAACAGCCCGGCCCCCAATTTTCTGTTAAAGGCAATGCTCAACTCGGTGCCCAGCGCGGCGCACAGGAAGGAATCCTTCTGGCAGATCAACTCGCCGTTCGCCTCGTCCAGGTCAATGGCGATGATCGTGCCCGGGTAGGGCGCTCCGAAGGCGACGTGTCGTTTGCCTCCGCTCCCCGTATGCGAAAAGTGTGTCATAAACAACGACTCGCCCGTGACGGCCCGCTTCCCGGCGCTCACCACGGCGTCCAGGAATCCGGCCTTGGGCTTGGAGCCATCCCCCATCTTGGTCTCAAAAGTGATGTCATCCTCCATGTACATCATCATCCCCGCTTCCGCGATCACGGTCTCGCCGGGGTCCAATTCAATTTCCACGAACTGGAGGTCGTCGCCGAAAATATGATAGTCAACTTCGTGCGCTTTCATAATCATCCTCCTGAGTCTATAGTGTTATCCAGCAACATTTGCGTGATTTGCGAGCGTTACCCGCTCGTTTGCGGCTTGCCGCGCTATGCTTTTCCCATCACTGCCACTTTGCTCACCAACTGCGCGGCGGAGCGCAGGGCAAAGATCGCCACCACACCGGTCAGCGCCGTCACGACCCCGGCTGCCACAAAGACGGCTTGCACCCCGAACAGAGAGCCGAGCAGGGCGGCCAGCCCCTCGGCCAGGGCGGTGGCGGCGACGACGAGCAAGTTGACGGCCGACTGCACCCGCCCCCGCACCTCGTCGGGCGAAAGTGCCTGGGAGATCGTATCCAGCGCGCCCCGAGCCATCACGATGCACAGGCCGATGACGGCGACACTGAGCAGCACGACGGCGTAGCTGGTGGCAAAGGCGAAGGCGACGATGGCGGCGCCTCCCAGGATTAGCATCCCGCCCACTATAGTGCTGGCGGAGAGTCGGCGCGAGAGCCGGCTGACCACCACCCCGCCCATAACGGATCCCAGGCCCAGCATACTCATCGCGATCCCGTACTCCATGCCTCCGGCCCCCAATTGCGCCTCCAGATGGGGAATAGCCAGCAGTACGATGGCGCCGATCCCCAGCGTAGCGATGGACGTGATCGTCAACACCCGTCGCAAGGCCCGGTTGTGGCGGATAAAGTCTAGTCCGACCTTCATATCCTCCCAGATGGTGTTCGTCTTGCCCGCGCCCGCCTGCTCCGGCGTCGCTTCTGGAGCATTCATCACGGCGATAACTATTGCAGATATGATGAAAGTCGCGCTGTCAAAGATGATGGCCGACGGCATCCACAGTTCGACCGCTACACCGGCGATGAGCGGCCCTACGATGAGGGCGATGATATAACTGCCCTGGATCAGGCCGTTGGCCGCCAGGAGCAGGCCGGGCGGCACGATGTTGGGGATGACTGCGTTGCGCGCCGGGTAGAAAAAGACGCCCACCAAGGCCAGTCCCCCGGCCGCCAGGTAGAGAATCCAAAGATGTTGGACGTCACTCACGAGGAGGATGGAGAGGACGATCAGGCCGCGCAGCAGATCGGACCCAGCCATCGTTAGTTTGCGGTTCCAGCGGTCGGCCACGACGCCGCCCACCAGCCCAAAGATGAGCTGGGGGATGGCGATCGAGATGACGGGGATGAGTATGGCCCACGGCGATTGGGAGATGCTCGATATCAACGTGATCGCCGCGATCAGTAGACACTGGTCACCGATCTGGGAGAGCAGTTGGCCGATCCAGAGCAGCTTGAAATCGCGGTTGTGCAACAGCGCACTGAACGCCTCGTGTTGGTCAGGCGGGCGTGTGGGTGGACTCGACATACACAGGTTCCTTTGATCGGGTGCCGCGACCGCAAGTTGGTTCGTGGGGTGCACCGCAGCACCCTCCCGCTGGTCTGGAATTGGCCGCGGTAGGATCGGGGCTAGATCAATAGATTGGTTAGTTGTACCTTTTCAATAAAGTGAGGCAAGCATGTGGCGCGAGCGGATAACAGACGTTCGTGGCAAATTGCGTCTTGGCAAGTTATCAACTCGCGAACGTTGAAAGGGTGTGTTTTAGATGAGTTGAGTAGCCGCGCCTTCCATAGCGCGCGACATGGAAGGCGCGACTACTTTCAGTCGAAATGCACACCCATGTCGAAAAGGTACGGTCCGTTCCCTAGTCTGGCTTGATGGCGGCAAAGATGGCCCCGCCGATGGCGCCCATTCCAGCGCCTATGACCAGGCCCGTCAGGCAGCACATACTGCCGCCGAGAACTGCCCCGCCCACTCCGGAAAAGGTGGCAAACATTTCCGGATCTATGCCGATCTCGATCAGTTGGCGCATCGTCTGGGGGTCTATGACCGACGCAACATCGCCTGTACCGCCGAGCGCCACCGTAACGGCCATGACGATGATCCACACGATCCCGCCGGCTGCTCCGCTGACCAG
>Ga0180431_10001355_pt1 | contig 34511 bp, 42 predicted proteins | sample SS_ome_11_FD_132459 | JGI IMG/M metagenome (GOLD analysis project Ga0180431, IMG submission 132459) | Hypersaline lake sediment archaeal communities from the Salton Sea, California, USA - SS_1_MS_1 metaG | ecosystem: Environmental > Aquatic > Non-marine Saline and Alkaline > Hypersaline >... | reverse complement strand
CGGTGGTGCCGCTCCTTTTTCTCGTGTATTAGGTGATATACCTCCACCAATATTAGCTGGTTTAGGCCTTTTTGGGGCTGCTGGAGCAGGTACTTACCATGGTGTAAAAAGTGGTCAGCTTGGGAAGGGTTTGATTATGTTAAGTGACTTTGGTGGTCCTGTAAAGATTCCAAAGAAGTCTCAAAACTTTCCTAAATTTGCTTTAGATTATAAAAAAAATCAACAATTAAAACAGATGTCTCCCAAAAAGGCAACTAAACTATATGAAATTATGAGTAGAGATGTTAATAAGGAGTTGGTATTACAGAAAGAAAAAGTTCTTGATATGAAGGCAAATCCCAAGACTTATTGGGATGATTATTCAAAGGAATTGAAAAAACTTCAGAAACTTGAGGCTGAAAAGGACCTAATTGAATATGTTAAGAGGGCTAAAGAAGTCTCTAAATCTGTAGGAACTGATAAAAAAATGATTGCTTTGGATGAATTCAGTAAGGCACCTAAAGTACCTGTTAAAAAGAAAAATACCAGATACATGAAAACTAATGAGTCTTCTTGGACTGATAGAGTCAACCCTTATTAAAAAATTTAAAGTAAAGAAAAATGAAGAATAAAGGAGCTAAATAATGTCAAACGCAAATTTGGGAGCAACACCGTACCACACAGTGGTAGATACCAACGGCATCCCGGTCTCAGGCGCTAAAATTTACACATATACTGCAGACTCAAATGACCCCAAGGTTACATACACTGATTATGATTCTGGAGTCGAACAGACCAATCCTATCGTAGCTGATAGTGCCGGTCGGTTTGAGTTATGGCTCGGGGGTGGGTTATATAAATTAGTATACAAAGACTCGGATGATGTTACCATCCGTACCATTGATAATGTCGGGACCGGGTCTGGTGGCGATACGGCAGTAATGACAGTACAGACTATTACCGGGTCAGAGGACTCACTTAAAAGCCTGTCTGAGGGCGTTGTAGGGTCAGTCGTGGCTCTGGGATACCGTACTGCCGGTGATGGTGGTGGTGGCCTGTTTAGATGGTCTGACGGGTCCTCTGGAGGAGATGATGGGGCAGTAGTAGACGGTAATACTACTTACACGTCCGGAAGATGGGTCCGGGTCATTGAGGATACAGTTAATCCGAGATGGTGGGGAGCATATGGTGACGGGTCAGATGATAAAGATTTTATTGATGCAGCGGTCTGGTATGCGCGGGAAAATGGGAAATCAATGTTTCTCCCGGAGGGTACTTATAGATTATCAAGTGACACGACATTTACTGACGTTACTGTAATTTTTGATCCAAAGGCGATCATAGCGGTCAATAATTTTCGGCCAGATATTGATGTCGTGATTAATGACTCTAACCAGCATTTTTCCTGCAGTATTGGGACCGCTCCTATACTACATGTACCCGGTGTCCGTCCGGAATGGTTTGGGGCCACAACAAACGAAGAGGCCGCAGCTGAGACCTACTTTGATTTTGCTATGCAAGCGGCGGCGGGGGATGTCTTGTTATCCGATGGTACCTATACTGTTGATGACGTGATCACCCCGGTATCTAATGTAACGCTTAGAGGTATGGGTAATGCTACAACAATAGAGCCTTCCCTTGGATTTTCCGGAGACTGGATTATGGATGGTTCAGTCAATAACTTCTCAGTCCGAGATTTTGAGTTAAAATCTCAATATGCGGCCAATACGGATGGATTGAGACTGAGCGGTAATGATATTGTAATCGAGCGTATAAAGTTTGATTCTCACCCCTATTCTGCCATTAATATCGGTGGTAATGCAGGGTCAGATACAAAAAATATAGCAATCCGTAACAATAGATTTGTTGATTGCGCATCGGCGGAAACTGACCCGGTCATATTGCTCGAGTCCGGATCTAATATTGATATCCATGACAATGTTATAGAGATGACCGATGAGTTAACCATACCTGATTATGCAATTAAACTTGATCGTAACAGTTACACATTATCGGACGTTACAATCAGGGATAACAGGATCAAGGGGTATGCCTCTGGTGTCAAGATGGAGAGTGATAACTCCCCAGACGGTAATGTTATTATCCGGGATAATGATGTAGAGGTCTGTAATGATTCTGCTACCGGAATTGGGATTAATCTCAAGGTTAATACTACTGACAATGTCCAATCATATGTAGTGTCCAACAATAATCTTTACTCATCTGAGGATGACGCGATTGGTATTAAGTTTGATTCTTTGACCTCTCCGATATACTGTGATGGTAATAGTATTAATTTACCTGGTACGGCCTCGGTCGGTATCAGCGAGGAGAGTCTTACATCTGATACATCATACGGCACCAATTTTATTGATGCATCTGATAAGTATCTTACGAGCTCATCCAGATATTGTTATTTGGGAACTGATGTAAGGACCGAGATTGATGGTAGTAATACAACAGTTTATGGTGATATGACAGTGACCGGAGATATGGCAGTTGATGGTGATATTAGCTTTGGTAACCTTTCTGCCGATACTCTAACATCTATTGGTGATGTGACTTCATCTACTGGTAACTTTGTAGCGGTCGAGGGTGGCTTGTCCCTGGGTCTATTAGGGGATGCTCTGAAAATAGCACATAACTCTATCGTACAGGCTTCTGGAACTGGTCCATTCACTGCCGATACCACAGGGTGCGTCGGTTCAATAGGTATACCTAATGTGGCAAGCAATGAAGGAACAGGCTCCCACAGATACCTAACCATGAGAAATCCTATATTAAAAACTGATTCTTGGGTCCAGGTTACGTCTTACATCCAAGACGATGATTATGTGGCATCAACGTCAACTTGGACGGTACAACCTTCCAGCTTGGTTGACGGTACAATGACCTTTTATGTTTTCCAGTACAATGGATCCAATGCTGCTACTGATATGACAGCTACTTACATGATAATAAATTAAGGTTACATTAATAATCTTACAATAATGTGTTGACGAGGAGTTGATGCTATGACAGAAGGTACACATTTACATATAGATTGTGAAGAAGACATTCCGGACCTATGCAAAAATGTCTTCCTCACATCGAGAAAATTTTTGGGCATGGTCTGGGTCCTGTCATGCCTACTACTTGGTACCCTTGGTGGATGCCTGACCTGGGCCTTAACCACGAGTAGTAGCGTGGTTAAACTTGAGGAGGGGCAAAAAGCATGTGTAAGAGATCTGTCCCAAATAAAAAATGAAATTAATACAAAACTCGATATCCTAATTGACCGTAAATAAGGTGAGGTAATAAATGAGCGACGAATGTCATGATGCATGTAAGGGTGAGACCGGAATCCAGGGGATCAGAGGCCCTGTAGGACCAACTGGCGATACAGGAGATCAAGGTCCTCAAGGGCAATCCGTGCAGGGGCCGAGAGGCGAAAAAGGATCTGTCGGTATGACCGGTGTACGTGGCATTGGGTGTCGAGGTCATACCGGAGTACAAGGAGAGATTGGGTTAGCCAATTTTTTGGATACCACATCTTTCCCATCCCCGGCCGGAGATCAACCAATACTGATGTGGGATCAGACCGACGAAGCCTTATATGCAGCATCAAGCGTTTCCGCTGTACCCGAGTGGATACAGATATCAGCGGGGTCAAGTCAAGGTGCTACCGGTATCAATGGCCTGACTGGTATTCAAGGTGATCAAGGTGACAAAGGTGTGACCGGTCTTGTCGGTCTCGGAACAACAGGTATTGATGGTATCCAGGGTGACACAGGTATTAAGGGTGATGTTGGAAATCAAGGTGTGACCGGTCTTATGGGTCATGATGGAGAGACAGGTATTATTGGTCTTACAGGACATACAGGTATCCAAGGTCTCGGCCTGACCGGATTACAAGGCATTAAGGGTGATACTGGTATTATTGGATTACAGGGGTTAACCGGTCTTGTAGGACTCGGTATGACTGGTCTGATAGGATTAACTGGCGAGACCGGAATCCAAGGTCTACAAGGTCTGACAGGTCTGCAATGTAATCAAGGTGAGACCGGAATCCAAGGACTGACCGGTATCTTAGGTATTGATGGACAAACAGGTATACAAGGTCTCCAAGGACTGACCGGTATCTTAGGTATTGATGGACAAACAGGTATACAAGGATTAACAGGTGAGACAGGGATATTAGGTCTCCAGGGAGTTACTGGTCTTGGGGCTGAACAGGTAGCATCAGAAGTACCAATGGATTTTATCGGTACCCCTGGTTATACTGAGGTCCAGGCCTGGAGTAATGGAGTACAATCTGCCGGAGTTATAGATGGCGGTGTAATTACTGATGGCGGGTCCGGGACTATTAATATATCTGCTATTGAGGGCATAGTCAAAACGTCTGATAGCACAGTAGGTGCCAATGTCTTTTTTGACACGACAGCGGTTACAGGTCTTACTCTGACCGACGAGGTAACAAATTACGTGTCCGTTGATTATAATGGCGGCACCCCCATATTAACCGTAGCCACATCAAATACGTCAAACGGCCATACAACTTTTAATCTTGGTAAAGTGTTCCGCGAGGGCACAAGCATTGATATCATTGATTCCGGCCTTAATATTTATGATTTCCAAAAGCGCGTGCAACAGCATCATGTCGAGGATGTTGCGCTTGAGTTTACTTCCGGGGCTAAAGTAACTGAGACCGGTACGCTTAATATAGCTATTTCTGCAGGTGTGTTGTATGCTGGTCTCAACCGTATTGTTACAGACGCAATTGACACGGCAGTAGCAGATGATTTTGAGTACTATTACTATACCGGAGCGGCCTGGACCGAGAGCGATGCTACTACAATTAATAACACACAATACAATGACGTTGCAACAGGCTTAGTTGAACTTAATAATAACCAGTATGGTGTGCATTGGGTTTACAAGGGGACAAATTCCTCGACCTATGTTATATACGGCCAGGACAGTTATACTCTCAACGATGCGCAAAACGCTCAACCCCCAGTATCCTTACCAGAGCATGTGTCCGGATTTGGCGTGCTACGGGCAAAAATCATAATCGAAAAAGGGGCTACAGTTTTCACGGAAATCGAATCGGTCGAGGACATATCGTTTTCTTCAGGATCTGCTGCCAATCATAACGAATTAGGCGGCCTGCAAGGTGGAATAGCCGACGAATATTATCACTTAACGGCCGATGAGCATACAAGCATAACCGGTAATCCAACAGGTATTCAAGGCCTCCAGGGTGTGACCGGAATCCAAGGTGACACAGGTATCCAAGGCCTTGGAGTTACCGGACTACAAGGTATCAAAGGTGACAGAGGTCTGACAGGGTTTTATGGCCTTACCGGTGTGTATGGTCTCACAGGTGATACGGGTGATACAGGAATCCAAGGTCCCGTAGGTCCGAGAGGTTTGACAGGATTTTATGGTCTGACCGGGGTATATGGTCTCACAGGTGATCAAGGTGAAACAGGTATTATAGGTCCTGCAGGTCCGAGAGGTGTGACGGGTTTCTATGGCCTTACCGGTGTGTACGGTCTCCAGGGAGTGACTGGTTTACAGGGTATCCAAGGTGATCAAGGTGACAGAGGTCTGACAGGATTTTATGGCTTGACCGGAGTCCACGGAGTGACCGGTCTGATAGGCTCTACGGGAGTTATAGGTACTAAGGGTGATAGAGGTCTGACCGGTTTCTACGGTCTGACCGGCGTATATGGTGAGACTGGATTACAAGGCCTGACTGGTATTACAACACCGGTTAATGTCTATACGACCTCCACGGCCACTACTCTGATCCCTGATTGCACATCTTATCATAGATATGTGGTTAATGCTCTTGCTACTGACATGACCGTAGCGGCCCCGACAGGTACCCCATATGACACACAATTACAGTGGTTCCGATTTTTGAGTACTACAGATGTTAATCTTGAGTGGAATGCAATCTATGCCGCTGGCGGAGTTGATCTGCCTACGACCGCAACGGACTCAAAAAATGTGTTTACGGGGGTATCTTATGCATCTGATACAACTAAATGGTACTGTATAGCTCAGGTCTCGGAGGAATAATGGATCAAAAAATATTATTTATCAACGATATCAATCAAGCAAACGTAAGCTCTTTTATAAATGTATTAGATATTGATGCTTACTCTTACAATAATTCCGGTAATTTACCCTATGCCTCCAGGGATGTGACCTCTTATTCTCCGGGTGAATACTCTGCACTTATATACGTTGATGGAGGTGAATAATGGCATTACCATCCCATCAATGGTCAGTATTGTCCGCAGGGTCTGGTATTAGTAATAATGGTAACTTTAGCGGGACGTTAGAGAACGATATTATTGTGGAATCATTAGCATTGTTTTTTAATACATCACCAGGTGCTACTGTGCCGGACGGCTATACACAGATTTCTGACGTAACTGTTGGCACGCTTTCTGGTGATACTATACGAATGATTACGGCATGGCGAAGGATTGCTGCCGATTCGGAAGGTGCGGGGAGTTGGTCAGGGATATCAGGATACAGATTCTTCACAACTACAAACATCAGAGGGTGCAAAACTACCGGGAATCCTTTCGAATTTGTAGATGATGGGATATCAACTGGATCCAGTTTGTCGATGGCTTTGTCCACATCAAACTATACGGACATAATGGTACTGCACCACATGGCTACCGAGCGTGACTTTTCAGGGGAATGGATGGGTGCAAGGGCAAATGCGCAATTGTCAAGCTTAACAGAGCAAACAGACCTGTGTCTACCCACATCTGGTGGGTGTGGAAGAGGGGCGATTACAGGTACGAGAACCGCAGTTGGATCATTAGGTACTACAACCGTGGCAACAACTACTGATAATATGACGTGGTTAGCGATCCCATTACAAAGTACAACATCAACTACAGGTGGTGGTAATAACGGTGGCTTCTTTGCTTTCTTTTAATTCTTGGGGGTCTGGGCCGCGTTCTTGGCCATGTAATGAAGCCACTCGGCCTGGAACCTTGCTTGCTCATACTCGAGCTCTCTGACTCTCTCAGACGCTTTTGCGACCTCGAGTTTTGCCAGGGAAATTTTTTCGTGAAATGCTGCTAATTCGATTTGATACTTTAGTTCGTCCATTTTGTTTCTCCCATTTAATGTAATTGTTAAGAGTCATATCCTTATATAATTGATGACCGGTCGGATTGCATATAGGACATGATAACATAGCTCCAGTCGATCTATGCCAATGCCTCGGAGACAAAGTAGTCGTCTTCTTTTTTTCTGGGCTTGAGCATTTTGATGATATATTGATTCTTTTTGTTTTTGTAGACGTGGTAGAACTTGAACTGGGAGTTGGTGCCTGAGTAGACCTCTTCCCATCCTCCGTCCTTAGTAATTTCCAGAAATCGTCCCATGGTAACTCTTTTGACGCCATACTGACCTGCCTTAATATTACTATCACTTGGTATACGTAAGGTCGGGAAAATCATCCCTTTTACATGTTCTATTTTCCTGTTTTTTCTCTTTTTTTCTGCACAGGCCGGGCACAAAGGGCGCGAGCAATCGGGCTTATATCTCTGACCGCACTCTGTACAATTACGCCAGGGGAATCTATAGATAGCAGCATCGCCGAAGGCGCGCATCTGATGTTTGTTTTTTGTAAATCCGCAATCACTCTTTGTGGCCTGATGGATATTTCTGATATAGTCAAAAGGCCTTTTGACGTATACATCTGACATCTCACAATGAGCGCATACCGGTCCAGGACCGGTAATTGGCTCCCCACATTTCTGACATTCTTTTTCTTTCCCCATACTTAATTATAGCTTTTGTGACCTTAATTTTAAAGTATTAAATGATTATTAAATCGGTCATAGTGCCTTATGTTGGGTCACAGAAATCCTGAATCGGTAATAATACCCGACCACTTAATTGTTAAATGGCTTAATTATGCTTTAAATGGCAATAATACATTGGCATACTTCTCGCTACATATTAAGTGTTCTTTTAAATTTTAATTTTTTATTAAATTTACCCCGTAGCACCTGTCCAAAAATAATTAATAAAAATGTAAATAAGTGTTGACAAAAGTATTTTAATGTATTATATTATAAGTGTGATGAGGGAAACAACAAACAACTTAACAAGGAGATGTAAAAATGAACAGAATGATTTACAAAACAAACGATGTGTACTGTACAACAGTTAATGCCGGCGATACAGATAAGCTAACGAGCGATATAGTAATGTGTAGCGCTATGGCTCACGTTGAGCCTGGCTGGACGGATTGTTATCTCAGAGACAGTAATGGAGCGTTACTGGATAAGATGAGTAGCAGAGACGCAGGGGTCGTAGACTGGGGGGATAATGGCTCTGACCCAATTTTTTCCGGCAAATACGCAAAATATAATCAACCTAATTAATTAATTAACCGCCCCGCCATCACGGCGGGGCTCAACAAGGAGTAAAAATGAGTAAAAATGAGAAAAAGAAAAAGGAAAAAATAGTAACACTAAGAGTAGATCAGGGCCTTTTTGACAAAATTGATCAAACAGCAAAAGAAGAGGGTAGATCGCTGACAGATCAGTATCGCTGGATGTTTAACAATTATCTAAAAAAAGGAGAAAAAGATGGAAACTAAACACATTAAACTCAAAGACCTCGAGAAGCACTTAATAGATGAGCGGGTCAGAAAAGCAAAGGAAGAGGGTCGGGAATGTACCTGCAGTTATGATAAAGGACCCTTGGTTTGCGAGCATTGTGATAAGTCTTATGCTGAGATGCAACGTATTAGATCCCAGGCACGTAAAAAACTTAACAAGGAGTGATAATGGAAGATAACCCTTATAAATTATGTGTAACGTGCGAGTGGTGGGCCTTAAACGGCCAAAGATGTGTTAGGAAGGCTCCGACCAGGGATTTGGATCAGAGGGCTGTATGGCCCGTTACCGGACCTCTGATGAAATGTGGTGATTGGGAAACGTGTTCGGATAAAAACGAGTTGTTAAAACGGAAGATAACCTTACAGGAGATATCAATGGATAACCAAGAAAAAAAGGATAAAAGAGTATGGACACATGAGGAAATCATGCTATTATCTAAGGAAAATAAGGTCAGAGTATTACAGGATATAAACTCTGGCCGGGCCGCATTTCGTGAAACAAAAAATCCTTATGATAGGAAATAGTCCTTTACTTTTTGTATTAAATATGCTATTATTTAAATAAGCCAGGCTTGATCACCTGGTCCTACATTATGGCACTTAAAGAGAGAGGGCTTCGGCCTTCTCTCTCCGCTTCCTCACAAAGGCGGAAGCACTGTAGGTTAAAGGCCAAAAAGCGGACGGGAAGTGCCAATTAACTTCTCTTCTCAAAAATCAGAGTTACCATAAAATGCCAATGTTATAGCCATATCTACTCATAATTGGGCTAAACATTACTTAGAAGACGGCAATAACTCATTCCACTAACCTTTTTTAGGAGGAGTTATTATGCCCGATAAGCTTTCTGAGGCAATGCTGTTAAGAGGTGCTCTCGACAAATCAATTGAAGAATTACAGCAGAAAAATCCAGCTCCATTCGATGACTTATGTAAGCAACTTGCAGTGATGGATAAAGATGGGCAAGCTGAGTTCCCTGAATTTAAAAAGGGGAAAAATTACTGGATAGACGAGACGTTACAAAAAAGAGACGTATTTATGGAAGGTCTAATGGAGAGAGGTGATGTAGTATCGTATAATGCCCCATCGAAAGCCAGAAAAACTTTTGACGGCGGAATATGTTTATCTCTGTGTTTAGCAGGTGGAATACCTTGGCATGGAATACAAATTCCTAAAAAGCTCCGTGTAGGTTATATAAACTTTGAACTCAGAGAGAGAAATTTCAGGTCCCGAGTACGAAAGGTAGTTAAAAGCCTGGAAAAAGAGGGCTTTGATGTAAATGACATGGACAACTTGATGGCTTTTCATCTCAAGGGAATCATGATAGATACAGAGTCAGCTATGATATACTTTCGAAAAATCATCCAGGAACATAAGATAGATATCCTGATGATCGATCCTTTTTATAAATTTCTTAATTCCCGAGACCGGAAAGGTCTGGACGAAAACAGTACTGGAGACATGGAATACATCATAACCCGTCTCAATGCCCTCACTACATGTGCTACACAAGGTTGTACAATCTATTGGCTGGATCACTACACTAAATCTAACAGGTCTAACTTAAAGGCTATGGATCGTATGGCTGGAAGTGGTGTAAAGGCCAGGGAACCTGACTGCATCATGTCTATGACCGAACTTAAAAGTGATTCTGATGAAGAAGAGGTTGATTCCTGCCCAGATAATTTCAGACTCGAATTCACCCTAAGGGACTTCGCACCAAGACCTCCAATCGGTCTGACCTGGGACTTTCCAATGTATAGGGTTAATGATTCTCTCAATGATCAGAAACTTGCAGGAGAGGCTGGAAGACCTAAAGTAAAACTCTCTTACGATAAACTCGTGGAACGATTTAATGCGTTAAGGGATGGATCAACAACAGTACCTATTGAGGAAACAGGAATTGGTCGGGCAACACTTTATGGTATTATTGCTGACGCAAAGAAATCCGACTCAAACACATATGATTTTAAAATTATTAAAAGGAACCTTATTGGCAAGGCACCATACAAATCATCCCCAAAAACTGAGCAAGAAAAGAACATTGAATTTAAATTGGAAGACTTCTAATAACCCCAGTCCAGAGTCTAAAAACATTATATATACATATAGACTGGACTGTGACTAAAAAAAGACCTCCAATAGGTCGGCTTTTATTTAGTCTAAAGGATTTTGGACACATGGACACTACGAAAGGAAAAAACATGAAATTCAAAAACGAAGAACAATACGAAGAAGATTTATATGGTGAAGAGTATGGATGTAAAGTAGTAACTAAGATACCTGCAAGGGTGTATGATCAGTTGGAAGGACTGGCTTATGAAAAAAATATTACTATAGGTGAGACAGTAACAGAAATCCTTAAATGGTGGGAGGACAAACATGCCTGATATTAAAACTGACCTAAAATACCTTTTCTCTCAGAACCTGCAGCTTTTTCCAGCATGCACTATAATGATCAAGAACTCCGAAGGAATGATGAAGAAGATCCCTATATTCGGGCCAAAAGGTTCTGACCTGTCCAGGTGGGCTTCTGTTACTCATACACCTGAAACATTCAAAGAACGTAGGGATGCGTTAAATAAAGCTGACCGGGCTGTTAATACAGTGTGTTTGGCAACGGGAGAAAGATCCGGGATCGATGTTATAGATGAAGATGTCTTCGAAGGGTCTAAGGCACAGGAACTACTAAAAAAATATGCCCCCGAGTTACTTGAGCTCGGACCGATGGTCAGAACTCCAAGTGGTGGATTTCATTATTGGTGCAAACACTCTGAGTGGACCCGAACAATGGCCAAAGATGGTTTGGACATTCGTGCAGATGGAGGGCTGGCAATAATTCCTCCCTCATCTAATAAAAAAGGATCCTATACTTGGTTGAGACCTTTCACCTGTGTTGACGATCTTCCAGATTTTCCACTGGGTCTGATAGGTTATTTAGGTGGTTTAAAGAAAGGCCGAAGGAGCACAGCCCCTAAAACTGAACACAGTAGGAAGACCTTAGATGAAATTAATAACGATTTATGCGCCTTATCTTCAGTAAAATGGGGATATGATGAATGGCTGAAGATTATATGTGCCTTATGGACAGAGTATGAATATGATGAAACAATCGATATGCTGAAAAAATGGTTACCAGAACAGGAATTCGGTGAGTACGAGCGAAAGTATAATAGCCGGATATTGGAAGGAATAACTATGGGAACATGGAATTATTATGTGCATAAAGCTACAGGATACTCAATAAGTGGTAAAATGGAGGAGGATTACACACCAAAAACAGTTAAATCAGTACAAGAAAAGGTCATTACTGAACCGAAAGCAGTCGAAGAGGTGCAGGTAGTGCAAGAAAAAGCAGTTGAACTTAAACAGGAGGTTAAATTGGATAATACCAAAAAGGAAGAAGAAACAGAATTGACTGTACCTGAATTTATGTGGGGATTAAAATGTAATCATGCAACAGTTGAATCTCGAAATGCTTTGATGAGTATTATTTTTGGGGAAGGTAATTTTAAACCAGAGCTGAAAGGAGAATTAGCATGACATGCAATTCATGTAAATTTTTTCTGCAATTAGGACCTGTTTATGGTAGATGCAAAAGATATCCACCTCAGGCACCTGAAAAAGAGTTTGGTGTACCAAAATTTTTGATACTACCAAATTCTGAGTGGTGTGGTGAATATAGAGCAAAACCTAACAAATCATCCCCCAGTCCAGTCTAAAAACATATATATATAAATAGACTGGACCGTGACTAAAAAAAGACCTCCTAAAGGTCGGCTTTTATTTAGTCTAAAGGATTTTTGGACACATGGACAGAAAACTGATAGGAAAAACAAAAGTCATGCGAAAGGAAAAATCATGTACAAAATTTGTGAATCATGTAACAGCGAGTTCGAAACTGTTATTAACAGTCAGACCGAATGTGGTAGCTGTTTAGTCAGACCTGGAAATGCCAGGTCCAGGACCTATGCAAAAAAGATATGTATTGATTGTGAGACCGAATTCATCCCGTCCGGTCCCAGAACTCTTCGATGCCCAAATTGTAATGACCGTAAAAATGATACCTGGGAAGATATCTCAAAGGATTATACTCCAGGTTGTTTAACAGCAGACATGCCTGAGAGTACCACTAAACCACCAAATGAAGATGAGATGACCGAGAATACCACCAAAATTAAACGGCCCTTAAACGCCGTTAAAGACAGCTCTATCGGGTCACTCTGTCAGGGAGTATTATCTCTGACCGGTGCCGATGAAATAACAATGGTCATTAATGACCTGGAAATCTCAATCAGTAAAATTAAGACCGAGGAGGATCAATGACCGAGAATTTCGAATTAATACTGGAAACAGGTGTATGACCGAAGGAGATGGGTCTGGGAATGTGCACGAGTCTGGAAATGGGTCTGGAAATGGGTCTGGATACGGGTTTGGGTCTGGGGACGGAGATGGGTACGGAACCGGGTCTGGGTTTGGGTCTGGGGACGGGTCTGGTTCTGGGGACGGGTACGGAGATGGATACGGGTCTGGGGGTGGGTTCGGAGATGGGCACGGGTACGGAGAGGGAAATATAGTTGAAAGAGAAAAAATAGAATTAAATATTTTAAATAATCTCAAGGATTCTGAACTTCCTCTCTTTATGACCTGGGAATTTCCTGGAAACAGAGACCACTTCGAAAAGAGATTAAAAGTTTGATATCCAGGTATATAATAGTTTTGAGGCGGCCCGCCTGTCAGGGCAACATAAGGGGGAAGTATGAGTATAAAGACATGGGAAGAGATAGTAGTAATTGAGCCAAAACTTGAGGATCTAAGGAAAAAGGCTGCTGAATCTAAATCATCATGTTATATGAGTACATGGTATGGTGTCCCATATGGTACCGGGTTAAAGTACAGTATGGCCAAACTTGTTGGGTGGAGTTGCTCCAATAATGACCTTTGTAATAGTGTTGATTACTCTACAGCACAGCAAAAGATATATGGTGAATTACCCGACTGCACCGAATATTGTGATTCATGCAATAGAAAACCAAAATAACAAGACCTGGGAGGAAGTATGAAGAACCTAATTAAAATTTTATCCCTGTCAGTAGTACTTATTTTTGCTGGTGGTATGTTAGTTACTTCGAGCAGCCAGTATGGTAATTATAAACAGTATCGATGCCATACCTGTTATCATTGCCAGGGATTTGGGTCAGTTAAATGCTCTATGTGTCAGGGAAAAGGAACCGCATGGGGGAATGATTGTACCTGTCCGAGCTGCAAAGGTAGAGGCTATAAACTTTGTTATGTATGCAAAGGACGTGGAGAAGTATGTAGATAATTAATATCGAAATAGTTCCATAAAAGGTCCGAAAATTAACTTTTTCGGACCTTTTTTTATTAAAAACTTGCAATTATCGTGTAAAAGGGCTATAATAATGGTAGATTTAATACTCTTTCAATACTTCTGACCAGAGGAATTATTATGGCACATCCTGGAGGCCGTCCCACCAAATACAAAAAATCATATTGCAAAGATGTCATCGATTACTTCCACACAGGCAACAAAGATTACTATCCATCCATAGCTGGATACGCTGCCAGGATCGGTGTAAGCAAGTTTACCATCTTCGAGTGGGCCAAAACTATACCCGAGTTTTCTAACGCTTTAGACAAGGGAAGGGCTATTGGAGAGGATTTATTGATCCGTGGCACCATGTCAGGGAGCTTTAATCCTAACTTCGCTAAGTTCGTTGGTCAGAACTTTTTTGGTATGGCTGAGAAGGTAGAATCTAAAAACGAGCACAACTTCCCGACCGGTATTAAGGTGAGCTTTGTTGGCGGAAAAAAGACCGATGAAAAAGGAAACTGAAGAATCTTATAAGCTCGATGCTAATAGCTCTCTGTTAAGGTCAAAGGGGTTCGCTCTTTTTTGTGTGACCGCTGAAGGTGATATAGAATGCACATTTCACACAAGCAATCTCAACTTAGTAGAAGGAATCGGATTGAAGTCATACATTAACAATTTTAAAGGAAATGAAAATGAAGAAGAAATGTAAGGGCGGTAAAAAAGGAGGAAGAGGATGAGTGACGATATCAAAGAAATTAATGAAGCATTAGATGTAGCTCTTCAGGCAAATAACAAAAAAATTATTCCGGTCCGAAAGGGCCTGACAAATATTATTAATGTCGGAGTTTCATATTTAGTGTCATACACGGCCTTGTGGGTCACAAAAAAGTCAGGGGTGGAAATACCTGCTGACCTTATTACTGAGGCCCAGATCGGTCTTACAATGATTGTGGCAGGTCTTGTGACATCAGGCCTCAACTGGTGGAAGCATAGAGGAGATAAATAAATGATCCCAGAATTAACTACTATAGGTGATGTTGTAGCAATCAAGCCGGACATACCACCTGACCGGACCCCTGGAGGTATATACTACCCAGAGGTCGAAGACATGATGCTCAACGAGGAGCAATCAGGTGTCCGAGAGGGTGTTATACTATCAGCAGGACCTGATTGTGGAACTCTTAAGGTAGGTGACCGGGTAATGTATCACAAATCACAGTGTGCTCCATGGGATTTCTCTGCCCCGGAATGTGAGACACCAGAGATCGTGCAATTTTTGCATGAGCATGAAGTCCTCGCTTTGTTGGAGACTTAATGGCAAGACCTGATATAAACATTGATATTCCAGAAATATTCTCCCCACTACTTACCCAGTCTGCCCGATATAAGGTATTCTGTTCGGGCCGAGGAGCTGGTAAATCATGGGCATGTGCACGTGCAGCTATTATAAAGGCTGTAAGTGGTAAGTACCGTATTTTGGCATGTCGCGAAGTCCAATCCTCTATACGAGAGTCTGTGCATAAGCTACTGTGTGATACAATACAGACCATGGGCTTAGAATCCATGTTTGATATTAACGAGCGTGAAATAAGATGTCATGTGACCGGGTCAGAGTTCATCTTCGAAGGGCTGTGGCGTAATAGCCAGAGAATCAAGTCACTCGAATCAATCGATATTTGCTGGATTGAAGAAGGTCAGACAATTAGCGAGGAATCCTTACGGATATTAATACCGACAGTACGAAATCCCCAGTCAGAGTTTTGGATTATATTCAACCCAAAGTATAAGACCGATCCGGTCTATGTCCGTTTTGTTGAAAACCAACCAGATAACTGTATACTGGTAAAACACAGCTGGAGAGATAACCCTTATTTTCCAGATGTACTCCGTAAGGAAATGGAAGACGACTTCGCTTATCGACCAGAGACAGCTAAAAATACGTGGGACGGAGAATGCTTAGAGGCAGGAGCTCATGTCTGGATCCCTCCTTATGATAAAAGAGTCCATGTCAAAGATTTTGATCTAAAGAACATTAAGGATTATAAGATCTTTCAGGCCTTGGATCCTCACACAGCTTTTTACTCTGCAGCTGTATGGGCTGCACGGTGGAAGAAAGGTGATAGGTATTATACTTGGATATATGATGAGTATCCAAATTTCTCAGAGGTCTCAGGACATTATTCTGACATCCGAAAGAAATTACACTATAAGGGGACATTAGCTGACATGTCTCGGACCTTCTTTGCCCGTGAGACCGGTAAGGAGGTAACTGCCAGGTATATCGATACACGATTCGCCAAAGGATTTGGTGGTGCACAATCCAATCTCATTAATAACACTGTAGGTCTTGTACAAAATTTTGCTAAGAAAGAAAATGGTGGTATACTATTTCTATTGCCCCAGGAGAAAAATATTGACGCGGCTAATGATCGGATAAAAAAAGATCTCGGCTACAATACTCTTGCTCCAATAAGCGAGTACAATGAGCCCTGTCTGTATGTTAGCCCATCCTGCAAAAACACTATAAGGGCATTAACTAACCATAGATACATGGAAGAGTCGCAGAAGGAAGAAGAGGAATTTAAGGACTTTTCGGACGTCCTTTGTATCCTTGAGGCAGGTCTGAGCGAGTACAGATGGCCAGGTAAACGAAAATCATTAAATGTCAGAGGAGGGGGTTCGGGGTCATGGATGGGGAACTAAAATTTGATTGTAAGTGTGAGGGGCATTGTTGTAGGGGCATAGGAGCGGTCGTAAAACATGCATATAGTATGTGTATGAAAGCAGCTGAAGATAACGAAGCAGTGGATCAGATAGTCTATGACCTGGCCGAGTTCCCTTATGAAATATGTGAAGACGGGTCCTGTTCCCAATTAGATCCTGGAGGCTTTTGTAAGATATATGCTTCCAGACCGACAGTATGTAACACTGATGCCATGTACGATAAGTATTACTCTAATGGTCTGACCAAGGAGCAGTTTTATGCCTTGAGTTATAAGAGTTGTGAAAAAATACACAGCAAGTATAATAAGGTGGAAAGTTGAAAGGGGTCTACAATGTTCTCATCCCAATATGAAGATATGTACGAGCCAGTAATCAAAAGATTGAAAGAGAAGATTGCCGCCCTTGAAGAAGAGGTGAGAATTTTAACTTCGAAAAAGGAAGCAAGATTGAAGATACTGTTTATAGAAAGTCCCAGCAAGTGCCCCTATAATTGTGATGGATATTGCTCTAACGAAGCACCGGGGGCTAAAGGGTCATGTGACGATACTAAGGACAGTTTTCCGACAGAGTGCCCACTACAAAGTATTAATGGAGGAGAGAATGGATAGTACATCATCGGTAATGATAGCGGTCACAGACATTATGACCGAGTGGTTAGAAATAGGAAGAAAAGGATCTTTGACCATACATTGTGACGGTCAAACATTCAAGAAAATAGAGTTTAACTACCAGGTTAATTTAGAAAATAAAAATTAATCTTGATTAATCTTTTAATTTATGTTATTATTTAAGTAACGCAACAACTACACATATAGGGTTATCTTCTACAAAAGAGCCTTCAGTGACAGAAATCATTGGGGGCTCTTTTTTTATGGCAACATATACAACAGCAGCAGCGGATGATAATTTAAAAGGTGATGACAAGATACTGGCCGAGGCTAAGACCCGTTACACTATATGCCAGGATAACGATACCAAGCTGCGATCAGACTCCAGTGATGACATCAAGTTTTTCGTAGGTGAGCAGTGGTCATCCACAGCCCTGGAAGAGAGAGCAGCAGATAGACGCCCCGCATTAACGATTAATAAGCTTCCAGCAGTATGCCAACAGGTGGTAAATTCCATCAGACGTAACAGGCCAGCTATTAAGGTCAGAGCAGTCGATTCGGCCACAGACCCCAAGACTGCAGAATTGATCAATGGCATGACCCGTAACATCATGGCATCAAATGATGTTAAGAGCGCGATGGATACAGCCCTCGAATATGCTGTTATCTGTGGTCAAGGATATTTCCGTATACACACAGATTATGTTGATCCTGAGTCATTCGATCAAGAAATTATGGTTTCAAGGATTGATAATCCTCTCTCAGTATATATACCGTTTCATTTATGTCACGAAGCGGACCTGTCCGATATGCCTTATGCCTTTATTAGATTCTCCATGTCAAAAGACGAGTTTAAAGAGAAATATGGAGAAAAGGCCCAAAATGACCTACAGGAGTGGGAAGATGGTGGTGAAGGTGATTCCAATTGGGTTGAAGAAGATGTGGTATGGTTAGCTGAATACTTCTGCATAAAGGAAGAATCTAAGACATTATATCAATTATCAGATGGATCTACGACCTTTGATAAGGATGAGATAGAGCAACAGACCGAGCAGTATGATCAGATGGGTAATCTAATACCTCCTCTGACAATTGTAGCAGAACGTGAGACGGTAGCCAAAAAGACTATGTGGTATCTCATGTCGGGTTCTACTATTCTCGAATCAAAAGAGTTCCCGTCCCCATACATACCAATCATACCGGTCTTAGGATGGGAAATTAATGTTGATGGCCGTAAGGAGCTCTTATCACTTATTAGACAGGCTAAGGACCCGCAGAGGCATTATAACTTCTATAAGAGCATGGAGGCTGAGATTATATCACTATCTCCAAAAACTCCATGGCTTGCAGCATTAGGCCAGTTAGAGGGCTTCGAAGATAAATGGGCCATGGCCAATGTGAAGAATTTCTCGGTCCTGGAATACAATCCAATTGATGCAGCAGGACAGCAAGTAGCTCCCCCAAGACGTATTGATCCACCAGCGATCCCTTCAGCAGCTATTAATGCTATGAGAGAGTCCGCTGATGACATCAAAGCGGTCACAGGTATCCATGATGCCTCGATGGGTGCACAAGGTAATGAGAGCTCTGGTAGAGCGATTATAGCACGACAGAAGATGGGTGATAATGCTACATGGCATTTCCAAGATTCTCTGACCCGTGCCGTGAAACTTATGGGCCGTATCATTGTTGATCTTATCCCAAAGATATATGACGTACCCAGAGCGATCAGAATCCTCGGTGAGGATGAAGTGGACTCTATAGTAATGGTTAATCAGCTCCATTTTGATGAAGAAGATGGCGAAAACAAACTCTATGACATGACCGTTGGTAAGTATGACGTGACAGTTGACGTAGGTCCGAGTTATGAGTCCAAACGCATGGAGGTTGCAGAAAATCTTACTAATATCATACAGGCAATCCCAAATATGGGACAGGTCGCATCGGACATCCTGGTACGTAACCTTGATTTTCCTGGTGCCTCTGAGCTTGCAGACAGATTAAAACGTACAATACCTCCTAATCTCTTAGAGGATCCTAACAGTAAGCCTAATAAGATCTCTGAGGAAGAGGTCAGAATGATTATACAGGACCTGCAAGGTCTCCAGCAGCAGTTACAGTTGGCTGGGCAAGAGAAAGAGCAGCTTATAGGCACAATTAAGCGGTATGAGACATTGCTTAAGAGTAAGGAGTTGGAATCTCGGACAAAGTTACAGACCGAGTCGATGCGTAATCAGACAGCTATCCAGACCCAACGCATGAAGCTGATGCAAGAAAAAATGAAGAATGATCAAGAAGATGAAATGAAGATGATTGATACAGCTATGAAAATGACAGATTCCAGGTCCGGTCCAGCTCGGCCGAACCTGAGTGATAGATACGAGCAGGGTCCAGCCCCCATGGCTGAGTAGAGAGGGGATTTAGTATGCCGGAATTAACATTAGCAGACATCGAAGGTAAAGTCGAAGAAACAGAAGTAGAAGCTGTAGACGGTGACAATCAGCCTGAGGAAGAAGTCCAGGAAGAAGTCCAGGAAGAGGAACCTACAGACGAACAGTCTGGTGACGATGACTCTGATGATGCTAAAGAAGAAGAGTCCAAAGAAGAGGATCCAAAGCCTAAGAAGAAGGAGAATCACGACGAGAGGCGCTGGAAGAGGATCTTACAAGAGCGGGCCGAGTACAAGGCTAAGGCCGAGTTGTATGAAAAGCAATTTAACCAGCCTAAGCAGGAAGAACAGCAAGAAGGAGGAAGACCATCCAGAGCAGATTACGATAATGATGAGGATTATGTAGACTCATTAACGACCTGGAAGGTAGAACAAAAATTAGCTGGAGTTAGACAGGAGCTAACACAGGAACAGATGCAAAGTCAGGCCCAGGCAAGTTGGGGTAGCAAGGTTGACCAGGCGAGAACGGATTATGCCGATTATGATACCGTCATGGAAGATGCCCAGGATATCCCGGTAACACCTGCAGTTGTAGAGGCATTACAGTCCTCCGAGATCGGAGCGGACGTAGCTTATTACCTGGCAAAGCACCCTGAAAAAGCTGAGAGACTTAATACGTTACCACCATTGTCCCAGGTCCGAGAGATAGGCCGGATAGAGGCGTTGGTTGAGGGTAATAAGTCAGGAGCTCAGAAGAAGTCTGTGTCAAAAGCACCTGCACCAATAAAGCCGGTACGAAATACAGCATCTAAAGGCACCGGGAAAAAAAGCCTTGATGACATGAGCCCGTCTGAGTACATGGCTTATCGTAATAAACAGGAACAATCACGCGGCAGACGTCGCTAAAATAAGGACATAAATATTATGGCTAACAGTTTTCTTTCACCAACAATTGTGACCAATGAGGCATTACGCATTCTTCACAATAATCTCACCTTCGCAAAAGGTGTAAACAGAGCTTATGATAACAGTTTTGGTAACTCTGGAGCATCGGTCTCCGGAAAAATCGGACCGAGCCTCAGAATCAGAAAGCCAAACCGCTTTTCAGTTTCTTCTGGGTCTGCGCTTGATATCCAGGATACCAATGAGGAATACGTAACCCTTACTGTGTCAACACGCAGTCAGGTCGCGTTTAAATTTACCTCTGATGATCTCACATTAACTATCGATCAGTTCTCTGACCGATATCTTAAACCGGCCGGACTTGCTCTTGCCAGTAAGATTGACCGTGATGGACTTACCCTTGCATCCCAGACTGTTTATAACAGTGTTGGTACACCTGGTACAAGCCCTAACGCAGCTCTCACATATCTTAACGCTGGTGTCAAGCTTGATGACAATGCTTGCCCTCGTGATGATATGCGCTATGCATGCATCAATCCAGCAGCACAGGCAGCAACAGTTAATGCTCTGACCGGTCTTTTCCAAAAATCAGACTTAATTGGTCAGCAGTATGAAAAAGGTGAGATGGGTACAGCTCTTGGTTTCGTCTTCAAAATGGACCAAAATGTTAACTCAATAACCACAGGTACAGGTTGTGACGCAGCTGGTCTTACAGTTAAGGGTGCTACACAGAGTGGTGCATCGCTTCTTATTGATGCAACAACTGGTGACACTTTTAACGTCGGTGAGGTCTTCACCATCGCTGACGTTTATGGTGTTAACCCCGAAACTTTCCAAAGCACAGGCGAGTTGCAGCAGTTTGTTATCACAGCTGACGCAACAGCAGCAAGCTCAGAGGTCACATTGTCAATCAGCCCTGCGATCTATGCAACAACCAGTTCTTCTGGGAAACAGACCGTAACTGCTCTTCCTGCTGATGACGCGGCTATCACTATGTACGATACAACCGCTTCTACGGCAAGACCCCAAAATATCGCTTACCACAAGGACGCTTTCACTTTGGTGACCGCTGACTTACAGGTCCCGAACGGTGTTGACTTTGCTGCACGTAAAGTATATGACGGTATCTCTCTACGAGTTATACGTGATTACTCTATTAACAGTGATGAAATGCCATGTAGGCTGGATGTTCTTTCTGGTTGGAAAGAGCTTTACCCACAACATGCAGTTAAGATCTGGGGATAAGTAATTAGTGTGTGAGAGGTCCTAAAAAGCCTCTCCATACATTTAACACAAGTAAATTTTAAAAATTAAATAATAAACTTTAGCAAAGGACCATATTATGGCAGTTTATCAAGTATCTGATAACGGACCCGACGGAGCAGTTCTCGGCAAGTCCGCTACCGAAAAGGTAGCACTTTTTGGAGCAACCCCTGTCGTACAACAGTCTGCCGCTTCAGCACTTACTGGTGCCAGTGACAGTACAGCAGTTGCGACAGCAGTCAATGCGATTAATACAGCCCTGACTAATCTCGGGATTGTAGCATAGTTGTTTTTCTTCCCTCCGATATGTGTGGGGCTGTAAAATGTCCCATGCATATTATTACCTTCCGGGCCCGGTCCCGAGCGATTTAACCAAGGAGTAAAAAAATGTATGGATTTCCTAAACACATTTATCATGAGTCTTTTGATGGTGGTCGTAAAATAGCCTATAGTTTTTCGGAAGAGGAGAGGATCAAAGATGAAATCAATGCTTTTAACAATCCGAGAATTATCGAAATACCTCCTATTAAAGACAGAGTATTACCTAAGGCTCCTGCTAAAAAGGCTCAGCCCAAAGCAAAAGGAAAGTCCAAAGCAAAAGGAAAGTCCAAAGGAAAAGTAAAGACACAGAATTTATTATTTACAATTTGAGGATGATAACCTATGGCCACGACAGCTAACAGTATAATTAAGAGATCACTGAGATTACTTGGTGTATTATCATCAGGGGCAGACCCCAATGCTGATGAAGCTAATGATGCATTAGAGGTCCTTAATGATATGTTGGATCAGTGGTCCAACCAAAAATTATTGATCTATGAGATTGTTAACAATCTTTTTGATATCACATCAGGTACATCAGACTATACTATAGGACCTGAGAGTTCCGGGGCCACATGGGAATCATCTGAGATAACAAGACCTTTGATGATGCAGAAATATACGGCCTTTTGCAGGGATACCCGGACATCTTATGCTACCGATTACCCTATGGATTACTATCCTAATTCCCGATTTCAATCCATTCTTCAGAAGAGTACATCCAGCACCTTTCCGGAGGCCTGGACAATTGATGGGGCTTATCCGGTCGCAACAATAAGATTATGGCCCGTACCTGAGATGACCGGTCTTAAATTTGGTTTAAGTGAATGGGCCCAGCTCAAAAAGTTTTGTGCCTTAACAACATATGCTGATTTTCCTCCGGGGTATGTTTCCGCTATGGCTTATAATCTGGCCTTAGAGCTTGCTCCAGAGTATGGGGTAGCCCCCAACGCAATTGTGGTTGATAAGTCTCGGGAGACAAAATATCTGCTTAAGAGGACCAACCATAAAACAACATTAATGGCAGTGGATACTCCAATGCTTAGTAGGGGTACGTATAACATATACGCTGATGGAGAATACTAATGGCCAAGATGGATGTAGTTGGAGCCTTATATAAGGGTAGATATCTCGGTCTGGACGGACAAGAGTGTATTAACCTATATCCAGAGATGTCCGCCTCAGCAGGAGCAAAAAATACTGGTGCATTAATAGGTACCCCAGGTCTTAAACTCCTAAAAAATATAAGTAGCGGTGGTAATAGGGGTATGTATACTACGGCTATGGGCAGACTCTTAATCGTATGTGGTAATACCCTATACGAGATGACCAAAAGCCTTAATGTAATTAATAGAGGTACTCTTAAGACCACAAAAGGTACTGTAAGCTTCGCTGAGATTGATAAACAGCCTGATCCGACCTCTGCAGCGGTCTCACAGGTCATGCTTGTAGATGGTCTCCATGGGTACATATTTAATACTGCAACAAATGTTTTTTCGAAAATAACTGGTGATTATCTGGCCGGAACCTCTGTGATATCACAGAACGGCTTTTTCATTCAAAATATTAACGGGTCCAATAAGGTCATATACAGTAATTATCTGGATGGTCTGACCTGGTCATCGAGCCTTAATTATCTTGCTGCAGAATCATCTCCAGACCCGGTCCTAAGCCTATTTCTGCTCAATAATCAGGTCTGGGTAATGAACAGTAAATCAATAGAGTTATGGGACTTTACCGGTGATCCTAATTTATTGTGGAGGAGATCCGGTGTAGGGTATATCAATACTGGCGTGTCCGGTAAGTATGCGGCATCTACAATTAATGGTACAATAGCTTGGCTTGGGACCGATAACGGTAATAACATGGTGTGGATGTCAGGCGGGTCATATAACCCTACACGGATATCAACACATGCTATTGAGTATATACTCGGTAAGATGGATCTATCGGATTGTATCTCATTTGCATATCAGCAGGAGGGGCATCAATTTTTTGTCTTTAATTTCCAGACCTCTAATCGGACCCTTGTATATGACGTATCGACATCAATGTGGCATGAGAGAGGGTCTTATAACCCTACTGACGGAGAGAATGATCGCCACAGAGCCTTGTATACTACCCCATGGGACTCAAAGGTCATTGTTGGTGACAATGCTAATGGTTATATATATGAGTGGTCTCTTGAGCAGTATACGGACAATGGTAGGGTAATTAAGAGGGTCAGGACCTGTCCCCACATACATACTGATAGAAAAAAGATAAGATTCCACCAAATTGAGTTGGATCTTGTCAAAGGTTATGGTCTTAATGGTACATCTGATACCTATGGCTCTGACCCAGAGGTCATGCTCACATACTCTGATGATGGGGGATATAATTATCTTCCTCATGAATATAGAGCAAAGGTCGGAAAAATAGGGGCTCGGTCTGGTTGTGTTGAGTATTACAGACTGGGTATGTCCAAGGACCGGGTACATAGATTTACTATGACCGATCCGGTCCGTTGGTGTATTATTGATGGGTCAATGAAGATAACGGTGGAGTCATAATGCCAACATCTGCTATTACAGGTCTGACCGGGATTAATGTGGAAGTTTCCGGACCTCCACCTATTAGGACTCCGATATATCCTTCGGTCCAAGACCCGATGAATTGGCAGTGGGCTAAATGGTTTAATAATCTTGATACAACGGGCGGTGGTAGTAGTGGAACAGGGACAGGAGATCAAGGTGCAACAGGAATCAGAGGTATTCCAGGACCGGACGGAGCCGATGGAGCTCAAGGCCTTCCTGGAGATGATGGGGAGCAAGGTATACAAGGAGTCACAGGATTACAAGGACCTCAAAGATTTGGTATAGATGGTGGATCTGCATCATCAACATACTTAACAATACAAAACTATGACGGCGGTGGAGCATAAATGGCTGAAATCATACAATTAAGACGCGATACATCTGCTAACTGGAATTCCTCGGACCCAATTCTTGCACAAGGTGAAATGGGTATTGAGCTTGATACATCACAAGCCAAGATAGGTGATGCCGAGTCTACCTGGTCCGAGTTACCTTATTGGGCTTTCGGATCTACAGGTATTCAAGGTCTGACTGGTTTACAAGGCATTAAGGGTGATACTGGTATTATAGGTCTGACCGGTGAGACTGGAATCTTAGGTCTTCAGGGCGTGACCGGTATCCTCGGTATAGATGGTGTGACCGGATTACAAGGTATCCAAGGTGAGACTGGAATCTTAGGTCTTCAGGGCGTGACCGGTATCCTCGGTATAGATGGTGTGACCGGATTACAAGGTATCCAAGGTGGAACTGGAATCTTAGGTCTTCAGGGTAGTACAGGTATTAGGGGTGTGACTGGTATTGTTCCAATTTCTGACACATTTAATCCTATGCCAGCAGTTACAAGTACCGTCTCGCTACATTGGTCAGAGACCGATGATGCCTTTTATGCCGGTGTAACCGGTGCGGTTGGTAAATGGGTCCAGATATCGGCTGGTAGTATGAGGGGTGTGACCGGTATTAGAGGCGACTCTGTAAGTTTAAATTTTTCATCATCGGCTCCTATAGGAGCTGTTGCTACTGGAATTATGGGTCAGGCAACTATCCCATTTAATTGTGAGTTTGATTCATGGCAATTATTATCGGACAAGACCTGTAACATAGAGGTTGATTTCGAAAAAACTGATTATGCGTCTTATCCGTCTTATACTAATGTGCATGGATCTACAGGTCTTTATATTGAGGATAATGTTAAAAATTCAGGAACTCCGACCTGGTGGTCAAATGCTACGGCGTCTGCTGGTGATATAGTTAAAGCGACATTAAGGGGCTCTGATGCAACAGCAACAAATATATCGCTTAATATTGGTTATAAATCAACATAAGGAGTAGCATAATGTACGAGGCATCAACATCAGTGGTACCAGACAGCACGGCAGTCATACCCGGGGGAGTGGTATTACCTACGGTCCGATACGCGGCCCCGTCCGGTACATTAGCTCTTGGTGATACAATTAATGGTAAGATAACAGTGACGGACTCATCGGGCAGTATTAAGCCTCTTGATTATGATGGGGAATTTGAGGTCAGACTTAATGATTGGCCAGAGGACCCAGATGAGGAGATTTTAGCGGTCCTAAAGCTTAACTTTGTGCGAGCCCGGAGACCTTAATGGGTTGTGATATCGAACATAGATGGACAACTGCGGCTGCCGGTCAGCAAATAGATTATAATATTAATTTTAACTCTGCTGACACGTCCGAAGGTGATATAATTGTTGAGTCTTGGGCATTTTTTTATGGTGCCGAAAGATTCCCGCCAACTGATTATACTCAGGTATCATCACTAAGGTTTGGACCCACCACGTATGCTTCAGGGATGCACATGAAGACTGCCTGGCATAGGGTTTTGTCAGACGGAGAGGGTCCTGGAGTATGGACCCCCGTATACCCTGCTGAGTTAGGTGGTTTTTACCAGACGACATGTATTAGAGGATGTCCTGCTATAGGTGACCCTTTTCAGGTCTTAAACGATGGGACGGGTAATGGCCCGGGCCTGTTAATGGATTTACCCGATTCTTCGAAGAAAAACTCTCTTGCTGTATATCACACTGCGACAAGACAGAGTTATGAAGGTCAATGGATGGGTGATCCTGTTAATGCACAGCTAACTGACCTTACAACCCAATATGATAGGTGTTTTGAGAATTGGTGGGGTGGTTTTGGTCGTGGTTGTGTAACTGGGGAATTGGGAGAAATAGGCGCATTAGGTGATACATCAGTGTCCACGTCAGAGGATTTGATGGCATGGTCAGCTATAGTTTTGCATCAGAAGGAGATTAGGACCTGGAATGGGTCCTACAATAATGACCTAAATGATGCATCTAATTATGATGGGACAGGTCCTCTACTTAGTGATAATATAATGTTATACAACTCTGGGTCAGTAAATGCTACAATGACTGCTGATTTAACATGTTGTTCTTTTACCACGACCGCTGACTACAGTGGGGACATGGGTCTGTCATCCTATAATCTTACAGTATTAGGTGGTGACTTTAATTTATCACATCCCGGGGACCTTGATGCTGGTACGAGTGTTGTAACACTTTTGGGTGACGTTGTTAATATCACGACTGGAGGTCATGAACTCTATGACTTTGTGCTCGAGGGTTCCGGAACCAGATACATGTTAGATGACCTGTCCTGTAATGACCTATCGATCATTAACGGTTCATGGACAGCAAATGGTTATAATGTTGATTTGGCTGGTGACCTTACTATTGATGGTGCTGCAACAACTTTTGGCGATGAGCTTAATATTAATGGTGATTCAGTCATTGATACAAACATCATTTCTGGGTCTTTATCATCCACAACAATTGTTACTTTTGCCTCTGGCACTGATTCGACATGGATTGAGTCTGTGTCACCTGCAAACGCTTTTTATTTTGCAAAACTTGTATTAGAGGATAATGCCTCGGTCAATTTTCCAATCGGGGGTTATTATAACATAGTTGGGTATGATTATCCTCTTACTATGGGTCAGGATTCAACCATCTCGGGTAATCCTAATTTACATTTTTTTGGGCCCGGTGTATATGATACTACTATGTGGGATTTAGGTTCTGGTTACAGTCTGCAGGGCCAAATACAGCTTGACCCTTACTATCACCCGACCGGTGCTGCTAATTATGTCTTACCTGACATTAATATTGATGGGGTGATTTATATTACCCCTACTTATGGTGGGGTACACAGATTTGATGTTGGTAATGTTACTGCAACTAATAATATGGCATTTTACACTTACGGTGGGACTAATACAGCCACGATTAATATTAATGGCAACCTGAATACCGGCCGCGAGATATTTTTTGGGTATTCAGGTGGTATTCTTGGGTCAACCATGGATGTTAATATGGGGTCAGGGACACACAACGCACATAAAATCAACCTGGCATATTGGTCGAATGAGTTAACAGGGGTCACGATTAATTTACAAAAATCAACAATTATACTTAATGAGGGTACCATTGATGCAGGACCTGCAAAATGGATAAATTCGGACAATGTGGGTGTCACACATGCATGGGATAAATTGGTTTGTAATTATGATACTGAGATAACATCTGCTAATAAGTATCATAATTGGATGGAGATATCCGAGGATGCAACAGCAACATTAATAGATGATTTTAAATGTCGGGATTTAATTAATAATGGCACTTTGGATAAAAATAGCATGATTTTTTCCCAGACTGGTGATATAATTGAAGTAACGCAACTATAAGGAGATTTATATGGCTTTTCCATTAAGTCCTACAGACGGACAAACATACACAACAGCTCTGGGTACTAATTATACCTATGTGGATGCTGATTCCGCCTGGAAGATAACAGGTGGTGTAACCGAGTACGGTAATGTAAGTGGTTCTGGAACAATCAATTATGTACCAGTATGGTCAGATGCATCAACATTAACTGACTCGGTCCTGTACCAAGACACAACAGCAATTGGTCTCGGTACCACATCCCCATCAGCACATATGCATATAAAGGGTATAGGGCAATCTACTAATGCCTTTAATGATGCAAGTGAGACCGGTGGAGCCCTATTCCTCCATGATTATGAGCAGTCGGTCGGGTCCGGTGGAGCATTATTAATAGGTGGGGCTTCTGGAGATAAATGGTTTGCAGGAATCAAAGGATATCTCACTAATGGTGATGTCAACTCAATTGGTAATCTGGCTATATCGCTGCGGGAGAACACAACTGATACTACTCTGACCGAGCGGCTTGTTATACAGCCTAATGGTCATATAGGGATTGGTACTGGGACCCCAGGTGGTATGTTACATCTATCCTCATCATCCATTACTCCGGTCTTGCGTATCACTGATACAGATGGATTGATCGGTGGGCAGATTTATCTGGAAAATGCAGAGGAAAATATCGGAACCAATCATAATCTTGGTGTATTAGATTATTATGCTACAGTTGATAGTGCCTCGACCTGGATGGCTCGCATATCATCTAACTCGGTCACGGCTAATACTCAGGAGAGTATTATACAATTATCAACTGCTAATGGCTCTGACCCAGAGGCCAGGATGACAATTAATAAGGTTGGTAGTGTCAGTATTGGGACTACCGATGCATCAGGTATACTTAACATTGCATCAACAGAGTCCGAGGCTACTACACATTTAATCGCCACTAATGTCGGTGATACATCAGCAGTAGCTGGAACATTTACCAGAGCAAATCTCCCGGTACATACCCGCAAGGATACCGGAACTCTGACCGATGACGGTATCCTCAATATTGTTAACAGTGGTGGTGAGCCTTATACAGCCACAGGATATGTATGGGCCTCGACCGGTCTATCTGACACAGTGCAATCGATGAATTTCTCGGTTGATTTTGCGGGTATATCGGTCTTTAACGGTATTGGTAGTGTCTCTACCACTGACCTGGATGGTAATCTATGCTTGTACAATGAGGATATAGGTGGTGGTCAGTACGAGTTGTGCATAAAAAATCGTCTTGGTGCAACAGTAAGAATAGGATATGTTGTCGATTACTTTATCAATGAAGTAGTATAAACGGGGGAATAAATGATACAAAATATTAACTCTGAGGGTTTAACAATCAAGACGGTGGTAGGGTCTGATTACACTAATGTGGCTACAATTAATGCTACGGGTCTTGGGATCGGTATGGCTCCGTCCGGAAAACTATCTCTTGCTGACGGTACAGATATTAATATCCTCATTGACCGGACCTCTGCAGATAATTGGGATACTGGTGATAACTTAATTGGAGATATCACCTTTCGAGGACCTGGATATCTCGTTGATAGTTATGATTATGTAAAAATGGATTCAAGATTGGCTGATAGTGAGGGTAATGGCCGATTTGATATTGGCTTAGCCATGAGAGGGATCAGCGGCACTAATACGCCAGGATTAACAATACGTAACGAGCCCTCCAATGCCTTGGCTATGCCTATGGTAGGCATTGGTGATATCGATAATATGGTATCTTATTATGGTGCGGATGAAGTTCCCGGTGGTACTCTACATGTAAGGTCCCATAGCCAAGATATTTTGGGATGGCAGATTGCTACTAATGTAGGACCTGAGCATTACGCTGATGATCCGGTTGGGGTAGTTAATCAGGCTGACTGGACACGTAATCTATCGGTATATACCAGAGAGGATTGTGGTAGTATTGGTGATGGTGCAGATATGACAGTTGTAGGTGAGGCTGACACGAAATTTTATGCGGGTCGTGGTTATGTATGGGCCTCTACCAATTATACAGCAGCGGTCAGTTATATGGATTTTCATTTTGATAGCAATGGTGTGGCTGTTATAGCCCAGGCTGGTGATATGAGTAACTCTGATTTTGCCGGTAAATTGAGTGTTGTGTCCGAGAATACGGGTAGCGGTGTAAAACTAAAACTTAAGAACAATTTGGGTAGTAATGCCCGTCTGGGCTACAGTCTCAAATACTGGGAGAATGTTAACGTATCATGATAATTTACCAATATGATGACGGCAAGCATGAAGCCTACTCGACCTGCACTAATCAGGTTAAGAGGAGCTTGCCCTCATCTATAGATTATATGCTACTGACTAATACCTCTATAATACCTAATTGTGAGGATTACAGGGCTACGTCTAATCTACTGAGGTGTAAGCTTGCCTCTGAGTATGGTGACATGGTATGGCTTGATTCTGACATCATATTAGATAAATGGTTCGACTTCGAGATCAAACCTGGTAAGCCTTATTTCGCTCAGGGTATGTTCGGTCTTCCAGAAAACTGGGCATTCATTGTTAATGGCTGCACAGACTTCTTTAAAGAGGCCTTAAAGACCTCTGAAGGGTGTGAGGACATCTGGTGGCTTGCAAAATTTATACAGGCTAATAAGGCCTCTGTAGAGTATATTCCAAAGGGATACTTAACACACTTAATGTTATCCAGGGCTATTAAGGCCGGTGAACATTTTAAAAATTATGGAAACAATAAATATAACGTATACAAGGCCGATGATGGTAACATCAAGGTCGAAATAAGGAGTTAATATGGATCCGTTAACAATTGGGCTTATAATGGCTGGTAGTGCGGGAATGAAGGGTCTTGGTGGTCTTTACCAAGGACAGCAGCAGCGTAAGGCTACTGATAAGATGCTTGCGGCAAATAAACAGGCCCAAGGGGCAATTACAGATGCATACGGTAAATCCCAAGGATATTTTACTGATTACCAAGATGCTGGAAAACAGGGTCTCGATCAGTTAAGGGGGATGCAGGCTCCAGGTCAGTATCAGAGTCAAGAGCAGCAGCCTACTTATCAGGCCCAAGAGTTTAATTATCAGGAAGATCCTGGTATGGCTTATCGGATGAGGACCGGTCAGGAAGCTATACAGACCGGTGCAGCAGCTCAGGGTGCTGGATTATCTGGAGCTACGCAAAAGGGTTTAGCTAAATTTGGTCAGGAGCTCGGATCACAGGAATATGGTAATGCTTATGACCGATACATGCAAAATCGTAGACAGGGTTATCAGGAACATCTTGGCGGTCTTGGTCAGTATAATCTCAATAGGACCTTTGGTGCTGGTCAACAGCAGCAGCAGTTTGCAAATCAACTCGGTCTTGCTGGCGGTCTTGCTGATTATGGGCAAAATGCTGCGAGGAGTCTCGGTCAGTTATCAAGTAATTATGGGTCTAATATTGCCGGTCTTTATGGGCAGCGTGGTAATATCGGTGCTGCTGGTGATAAAGGAATGGGTCAGATAGTTGGTCAGACCCTTGGTAGTATTGGTAACACAGCTCAAGATGCACTATTAATGTCACAGATGGGCAAATAAGGTAAATAAGGAGATACTATGCCGTTATACAATGCAAACACAGACCTGTTAATGGGTTATCAGATACCTCAGATCAATCCGGTCCCAGAACGTATGGGTCAGATTATGACCTTGGCTGACATGATGGATAAGCGCAAGGCCCGTAAGATGGGTGAAAAGGCTCTGGAAGAGCTGTATAAAAAGAAGCGTGTACAAGCTAATCTCGCTAATCTAACTCCAACCATTATGGGACAGGTTACTCCTCCTGCAGAAACCATTGAGCCTATTATTGAAGGTATGGGTGATGCTCCTTTTAAAACTGGTGACAGCTATCGGTCTGGGTCTCCTTCACAGGAACTTCCTCCAGGATTGATGACCGGTCGTGTCAGTGTAGGATCACAGATGCCTATTGGTAGGGGTCAGAGAATGGGTATGTATCTCCCACCTCTTGCTGACAGACCTACCAATAAGGACCTGGAACTTATAAAGGCTGATAGGGCTCTTGCTCAGTATAAACTTGAGCAATTAGATGATAAAGGTATTCCACAGTATATTAAGGATGAGGAAGAGACTGAATCTTTACTCGGTCCTGAAATGACCAGATTATCGAGAAGAGTAGATGAAGCAGGTATGAATCCTGATATCCAGCCAAGACAGGTATCTCAGGAACCGGCGATTAAACCTATTGGTTATGAAGCTCCTACAGTTATTGATACTGAAGCAGAATTACCCGGAGAATTTAATCTTCAGGAATTTCAGCGTTTGATTGGGGCAACCCCTAACGGCGAATTGGGACCTGAAACTACTGAAGCCACAAAAAGATTTCAGGAAGCAATGGGCTTAGATGTTGATGGTATTATTGGTCCTGATACGATACAGGCTTTCGAATCAGTCTATAACGACCCAGCTACACAGATGGTACCTCAACAGGCCGTACCTCAACAGGCCGTACCTCAACAGGTCATGCCTCAGGAACAACAGTATATTAATAATTTCCAGGCTCAACCTCGGTCTGCTGTGACTACACCTGAAACTGTTGCACCATCAACTGGAGATCCTTTACAGGATATGTATGAATCACTTCAGAGGGATCTGATGGAAGTACAGAGCACTTATGACCAATTACGCAATCAACCCGGGTTATCCGGTTATGCTGAGCAGTGGAGAGAAGGTCAGATGGGGGTACTTAAATCTAAGTCTGATATGATTAATACTTTGGCTGGTGCACAGGAAAAGAGAGCTAAGACCCAGAACTTAGAATCAAAATTAACCGAAATGCAAGATATTACCATTGGAAATTATATGGAAAAGTTTTTTGTTCCGGATGCTTATGGTAATACCCCTTGGGATAATATGTCTGAGGAACAGAAGAACAACACAGCTTCAGATTTAATTAATTCCGGGGTTGATCAGTTTAAGGCTATGCAGGCTCGTCAGAACCCGCAGGTTTTTATAAATAAAGCCCGTAATTCTGCTCTTAGAATGGCTTCTGATCTGAAAAAGGCAGAAATTGATAGAAAAAAAGAGCAAGATAAACTGGATGCTAAGTATAAAGCAGAGGCCGCAGCAAGAGCAAAACTAAAAGAAGATAGAGATTACGCATTAAAAGCTGGTACTTTTAATTTGGCCAGAGATAGATACATGAAAGAAGATGCCATGGACCGAGACCAGGCCGAAGCTGCAGCAAGACAGCAAGAGTTTCAGTTGAAGACTGCCCTGGGTCAGATTGACTATGTATTATCTCACCCTGAATTAGCAAGAAAATATGCTGGAGCTTCACCTGATAAATTTATTGGCGTGATTACAGACTACCAGGGTTACGAGACATACAAAAACGCTATCGAATTTATCGCTACATATCTGTCTAAGGATGTTATTAAATCTAAGATGCTTGGCTCACAGATTACTGAGAATGATCGGGCCTATATGGTTGCTCTCGGTGCCGGACCAAATTTAAAAGTAGGGTTATCTTCACCTGAAGCATTGTTGGAAGCTGTAGAAAGGGCCAGAAAAATCTTAAATAAGCTTGTTAAGATTGATGAAAGGCCAGGTAATAGTGGTGGTGCTATAAAACCAAAGGGTTCAGATGGTAACTCTGGTGGGTCAGGTGGTGATGAAATCCCAACCTATGAATTTGATCCCAAGACTGGAAAATTGGTCCTTAAAAAGGGTGGTAATTAATGGGAAATGTAATTAAGGAAATTAATATAAACGGTGTTATAAAGGAGATAAGAGTCCCAGATAAGGCCTCACAAGAACAAATAACAGATTTGGTTAATGATTTGTATTCTAATCAGAAACCGCCAGCTATTAAACCCACCCCTAAACCTGAGCCACCGATTGCAACAGGAATGGGTCTATTAAGTGGTCCTGCTGCGTGGGGTAAAGGTCTGATTAAATCTGGTGAGGATGTCATAGAGGCCCATAAACAGCCTCTATCTGCGGGTAATGTGCTTCATACTCTCGGACAGG
>Ga0180431_10001349_pt1 | contig 34659 bp, 47 predicted proteins | sample SS_ome_11_FD_132459 | JGI IMG/M metagenome (GOLD analysis project Ga0180431, IMG submission 132459) | Hypersaline lake sediment archaeal communities from the Salton Sea, California, USA - SS_1_MS_1 metaG | ecosystem: Environmental > Aquatic > Non-marine Saline and Alkaline > Hypersaline >... | reverse complement strand
GATCGCGCGCAATTTAAAGGCAAAGGAAGCAAGGGCTAAAGACAAACCGGATACACCGAAGGAAAAAGAAGCCGTTGTCCCGCGCGGGCGTCGACCCGGCCGGCGGCGTAATTATGTCAATCGGTATTGATTAGGGGTTAAACTTGGATAATAAGATATTGATCGGCAGGGATAATATAAAAAGTTTTATCGGAATTACTTCAAATGAATTATTTCAGCAATTCATTACAAGTGGAATGCCGGCGAAATTAATTAACGGCCGTTGGTACGCGCACAAGGACAACGTCGAATTATATTTTAAAAATATAACCAATATAAAAAACAAAGGAAGAAAGAATTTTGAAGGGACAGCATAAAAGTATGTCAAGACCCTTTAATGTATCATTTCCGACCTATTTCCGACCTATTTCCGACCTATTTCGCAAAATCAGCAAAAACCCCATGTTACCGTATTATCAAAAATGATAATCGCAAAACGAGGTTTCACCATGAGGTAATACGGGGTTGTCCATGTCAGATATTTCAACAACGGAACCGTTGTCATTTCGCGCCGGCGATAAAGTTCAATGGAAGATTTCAGATTCAGATTACCCGGCGTCCGATTCTTATGTCCTTAAATACTATCTTACCAAGGCGGGCGAAACACTAATCACGTTGACCGCGGCCGCGTCCGGGGCCGACCATTTAATCACGATCGCCGCGGCCGATTCCGCAAGTTATGATCCGGGAATATATTCATATCAAGCGCGCATCGAAAAAGACACGACGAAGGTTACACGGAAAGAAGGCGTAATCCAGGTTTACCGGGACATTTCCGGGGACGCGACCGGCGTTACGTTGACGGCGGCGCTTGCGATCGGCGACCCGGTCCTTGAATTGCAATTCTGGATGGCCGTTCAAGCTAATATTATGGCGCTTTTAGCGGGGAAGGCTTTAAAAGACAATCAATCGTATTCAATCGCCGGCCGGTCTTTAAGCAAGTATACGCCGGCCGAATTAATTGAACTATTGGCATATATCGAAAAGAGATCGAGCAGGTTAAAGCGAAAATTAGGATTGACGCGCGGACAAAAAATTCAAGTTCAATTTTCTTAAAGGTTCAATATGTCGATTATTAAACGCTTGACGGGTTTATTTAAGGGAAGTCGAAGCAGGGATCGCGCGCGGCGATCTTATCAAATGGCGGACAATTCGCGCCTTTTAAAAGATTGGCCGACGACCGGCGGGACCGCGGACGCGGACATATACGCAAGCTTGCGACCGATGCGGAACCGATCCCGGCATCTTGCAAAGAATAATGATTATGCAAAACGATTTTTTAATCTTCTAAAGGCGAACGTTATCGGGCCGACCGGAATTAAATTACAAGCGCAATCAAGAAACGAAAAGGGCGAACTTGATAAAGCGGATAACGATTATATCGAATCGGAATGGAAAAATTGGAGCAAGAAAGGGATTTGCACCGTCGATGGAAAACTGTCATTGATCGATTGTCAAAAGCTATTCATTGAAACCGTCGCGCGCGACGGCGAAGCGATTGTCCAGAAAATTAGCAATTGGCCGGGGAACCGATATCGGTTTGCGTTGCAAATGATTGAACCGGATTTATTAGACCATGAATTAAACAAGCCGCTTCAAAACGGGAACTTGATTCGGTTAGGGGTCGAATTCAATAAATGGCGCCGCCCGGTCGCGTATTGGTTCAAAAAAAGTAACATGCCGTCGACAATATATTCCGAAAGTTTTGACCATTATACCCAACATGAACGAATTCCCGCGAGTGATATTATTCACGAATTTATTGTCGAGCGCGTTGGACAGTCGCGCGGGGTCCCCTGGATGGCGACGGCGGGGCGACGGTTGCAGTTGTTGGGCGGGTACGAGGAAGCGGAGGTCGTCGCCGCGCGGACCGCATCGGCCAAAATGGGCTTTTTTAAATCGGAAAGCGGGGACGAATTTGTCGGCGACGAAGATATCGCGGACGATCCGACGGCAACGGCAATAATGAACGCGGAACCGGGAACATTCGAAGAATTGCCGGCCGGATTGGATTTTGTCGAATGGGACCCGCAACACCCGGTTTCCGCTTATGAAGCATTTGTTTTGTCTATATTGCGCGGGATCGCGTCCGGGTTGAACGTTTCTTATGTATCGCTTGCAAACGATTTGCGTAGCGTTTCCTATTCGTCCATAAGACAGGGGGCGCTTGACGAACGGGACGCATGGCGAATGTTGCAAGGTTGGATGATCGAACACTTTAAAGCGGATATATACGAAAATTGGTTGAACATGGCTTTAACGGTTGGCGCGTTGAATTTGCCGCCGCGAAAGATCGACAAATATCGCAACGTCATTTGGCAACCGCGCGGTTGGCAATGGGTCGACCCGCTTAAAGAAACCAAGGCAAACGAAAACGCCGTCAAGAACGGATTTAAGAGTCCGCAGGAAGTCGCCGGCGAACAGGGCCGGGATTATAACGAGGTCCTTGAACAGATCGCCGCGGCCAAAGATTTAGCCGAAAGTCACGGCTTGAAATTAACGGTTTTTAGTGATGGGGGTCAAAATGGAAAAGAAAACGGAACTAATTAAAACAGGGGTTTTTTATCGCATGATAGACGGCGGAGTCCGCAAGATGGACGAAGAAAAGCGGACCGTCGAATTATCTTTTTCTTCCGAAGCGCCGGTCGATCGATATTTCGGGGAAGAAATACTTGACCATGAACCGGGAAGCGCCCGCATGGATTTTTTAGATTCGGGCCGGGCGCCGCTTTTAAAAGATCATTGGATGGATCAACAAACGGGCGTTATTGAATCCGCCGAAGTCGGGGCCGACCACATGGGCCGGGCGACCGTTCGATTTGGTAAATCGAGCCTTGCCGACGAAGAATTCATAAACGTTGTTGACGGTATTCGACAAAATGTAAGCGTCGGATATCGCATACATGAAATGGTACTTGAAAAGCAATCCGACGACGGGGACGTTTATCGGGTTACGGATTGGGAACCATTGGAAATTTCACTTGTTAGCATTCCCGCCGACGCATCCGTCGGGATTGGTCGGGACGTAAAGAAGGACGACCGGGAATTTGACACATTAATTATTCGTAAATCGGAGGTCGTAAAAATGGAAGAACCCAAAAAGAAAGTCGATGCAAAGAAAACACCGGAAGCACCGGAAACGCCGGCAATCGATCAGGCAGAGATTGACCGGATTAAATCAGAAACCGCAAAGGCCGAACAGAATCGCGCCGCGGATTTAATCGCCCTGGGCGAAATGCATAATTTCCGCGACGACGCGATCGCGGCCATTAAAGACGGAAAGTCCGTCGATCAATTCAGACAGTTTGTTCTTGATAAGTTAGGCGAAAAAGGCTTGACGCCGGTCGAAGACCAGGACCCGGAAATCGGCTTGACGGGGCGCGAAGTAAAAGCCTTTTCCTTTATCCGGTTGATTCGGTCCCTTGCCGATCCGAAAGACCCGAAGTTAGCAGAAGCCGCGGGATTCGAACTTGAATGTTCGCGGGCCGTTGCCGATAAGATGCGAAAGACGCCGCGGGGCGCGTTTATTCCCTGGGACGTTGTAACGGACGGGAAAAGGGATATTAACACGACCGACGACGCCGCGCTTATCGCGACAAACCTGTTACCCGGATCGTTTATCGATGTCTTGCGTAATAAGCTTATTATAAGGCAAGCGGGCGCGCGAATCCTTGATGGGCTTATCGGAAATGTCGCCATTCCAAAGAAAACCGCGGGCGCTTCTGTTTATTGGGTCGCGGAAGGGATTACAACGAATCCGACCGAATCCGAAGCGACATACGGAACGGTTTCATTGAGTCCGAAGACCGTCGGAACATATACTGAAATCACGCGGCAGATGCTAAATCAGTCGACACCGGCGATTGAAATGTTGACCCGCGACGATTTGGCCGCGGCCGTTGCGTTAGGCATTGACCTTGCCGGCCTTCATGGGACCGGGGCGAACGATCAACCGACCGGAGTTGCCGCAACAAGTGGCATTGGGAGCGTTGCCGGCGGGACAAACGGCGCCGCGCCGGATTGGGCGGATATCGTCGACCTTGAAACGGCCGTCGCGATCGATAACGCCGACGTTGGAAACCTTGCCTATATCACAAATGCCAAGGTTAGGGGCAAGCTGAAAAAGACACTTGTCACGGCGACATACGGCGACGTCATGGTTTGGGGAAAGAATCCCGATCCATTGAACGGATATCCGGCGCATGTAACGAACCAGGTATCAAGCGCATTGACCAAGGGTTCGTCAAGCGGCGTTTGTTCGGCGATCTTTTTCGGCAATTGGGCCGACCTTATTATCGGCATGTGGGGCGCCCTTGATCTATTGGTCGACCCTTACACCTATTCAAAGTCGGGCGGGTTGCTTGTAAGGGCCTTGCAAGACGTTGATGTCGCCGTTAGGCATGCCGAGTCATTCGCGGCCATGTTAGACGCATTGACGACATAGTCGGCGCTTAATTAACGATACGCGGGGCCGGTTGAAATGCCGGTCCCGATTTTGAATTCAAAACCATAGAAAGCGAGGTTTATCATGGTTGAAAAAAACTTTGATTTAGAACATAGCGTTTCGCAAGTCCACGACCCGGACACCATGACGGGCGACGCCGACGGCGCAAGCGTTGACATGGTCGATTATGATCGATGCACGTTTCTTGCGTTGGTCGGGGCATCGGGCGACACGTTGAGCGCGACGGTCAAGGTCGAACTGGAAGTCGAGGAATCCGACGACGATTCAAGCTTTACGGACGTCGCCGACGCGGATTTGACATCATGGGTCGCCGGGGTCAATGACGGTTGTTTCGGAGTTATCGACGCCGCCGCCGAAGACGACGCCGTTTATAAGACGACCTATAAGGGTTCAAAGCGATATGTCCGGCCGGTAATTAATATCGTTGGGACGCATTCGAACGGAATTCCGATCGGGATTGTTGCGATCCGACACGGCAAGCATGGCGACAGTCTTTAATAAATGGCGATAACAACAAAAACCGCGGGCGCGCTTATATCCGGGCGCGTTCGCATTAACAAGGGGGCGGGGACCATGAAAGTAAAAGCGAAAAGGGACATTCATACATCAAAGGGGCATACGCCGGAAAATTCAATTGTTGATTTACCGGAAGCCGAAGCGAAAGAACTGTTAAAAATCCGGCGCGTTGTTGCGGTTATTGAACCGGAACCGTCCGAAGATTGGGACGATTTCAAGAACGGTTTCATTCGGAAAGGGGCGGACAAATTCAAGGAGTTTGTCGATCAAAACGCCGAAGAATTCGCGGAGGCGCCGGACGAAATAATCGAAGCCGCACAAAAGAAATGGACGCGATTCTTTCCAGGCGAAGAATCACCGTTCCGGGACGTTGCCGACGATGAAGAATAAAACCCATGTCCCGGACCCGGCCAAGATGTCGGGTCCGGTAGTCGAAAACCGGGAAAAGGACCTTGGCAGGAAGATTGTCAAACGCCGGCCGTTGAAAAAGAAAAAGGATTGACATGGCATTTACCGAAGATTTTGACAATTATTTTGATACGGACGATTTCGCGGTAGCCGCATCATGGACGCCGAACGGCGGGGAAGCAACAACCGTCAATGGCGTATTCGACGGCGAATATTTTGACGACGTCGGCGGGTCCGTCGGGATCGAAAGTTCGCAACCGCGTTTTACATGTGCGGCGGCGGACGTTCCGGCCGTTGCACAGGGCGACGCAATTGTCATAAGCGGGACGACATACGAAATTGTAAACGTTCAACCGGACGGAACCGGGGAAGTCGTATTGATATTAGAGGAACAATAGCAAATGGCGCATAAAAGAAAATCAATACGGGATGCGGCCATAACCTTATTGACCGGGCTAACAACAACCAAGGCGAACGTTTTCGCGTCGCGGGTTTATCCGTTGAAATCGGCATCCTTGCCGGGTCTTTTAATTTACACCGTTGACGAAGAATCCGAACAAGCCGGGGACGGTTTAGATCGAATGTTGACGCTTGCGGTCGAAGGCCATGTCCAAGCGGTCGGGGGGGCGATCGACGACACGTTGGACACGATCGCCGAGGAAGTCGAAGCGGCGATCCCGGAAGGAACCAAATTCAGCGGAAACGCGATCAATTCTTATCTTGCGTCAACGGAAATCGAATTCGACGCGGAAAGCAAAAAGCCGGTCGGTATCATTACCTTAAACTTTAACATCGAATATTTAACATAAAAGGGGGCCTAAAATGGCAGTTAAACACGGAAACGAAGGCGTCGTTGAGGTTGCGTCCAATGCAGTTACAGAGGTTCAATCATGGACATACGATCAAGAGGACGTCGCGCCGGCCGAAATAACGTCAATGGGCGATACGGAAGCAACGCCTTTAATGTCCGGTTGTATCCGCGGAAAAGGGACAATAAGCGTTTTGTTAGACGAAGCAGATTCGACCGGGCAAGTTGCGCTTGATACCGCGGTCGGGAGTGATACGGGCGTCGTATTGCATTTATACGGGGAAGGGAAAACGGGGTCCTATGAGTACACCGGGACGGCCAAAATTACGAAAGATGGAAGGAATGTCGACAAGTCAAAACCCAATGAAATGACCTTTGAATTTGTTGGAGTCTTGACGCGGACCGCAATTTCATAAAAATAATATCTATAAAACGGGGGGCGGGTTGCCATGACAAATGTTATTGAGCGCGCAAAGGCGCATTTTGCACAAGAGGGGCCGAAAGAAATAGAGGTCCCGGAATGGGGCGACGAAAACGGGCCGTTGATTATTTATTCGTCGCCCATGACATTACAGGATCGCGACGTTTGTCTTGAACAGGCGGGCGGGCCGAATCTAAAATTTCATTTATATGCAATTATTCGAAAAGCAAAGGACGCCGACGGAAATCCGATATTTACCAAGGCAGATAAAAGCGATCTTCTTTATAAGGTCGATCCGTCGGTTTTGATTCGGGTCGGGGCCGAGATCGTCGGAACGACAAGCGTCGAAGGAATGGAAAAAAATTAAAAAGCGACCCGGTATTGTTCGACGAATATCGGGTCGCGGCATTTTTGCATAAAACCCGCGGCGAAATAATGCAAATGACGATCAAAGAATATTTTGGTTGGCTTGCATTTTTAAAAATTATTGAAGGGGACTCGTCATAATGGCCAAAGGCGTTAAGTTTGACATCAAGGCACAAAACAAGACCGACGCGGCCTTTAAATCCGTTAAGGGCAATTTAAAATCAATAACCGGCGGATTGGGGGGCATGAAAACGGCCATGTTAGGCATCGGCGCGGCCGTCGGCGGCGTTTATGCGTTGGGAAAAGGCATTTCCGTCGTTACAAAGGCGGCCATGGCGCAACGCGACGCGGAAAACAAATTAAATTCGGTCCTGGAAGCGACCGGACACGCGGCCGGGTTCACATTGCCGGAACTTAAAAAAATGGCGTCCGGCTTGCAAGATGTCACGACATACGGCGACGAAACCATATTGTCGGGAATGTCGATACTTGCGACGTTTAAGAATATCCGGGGCGAAGGGTTCGAACGGACGACAAAGGCCGCGCTTGATATGTCAACGATATTAAAAACCGACATGAAATCATCAATGATAATGTTAGGCAAGGCGTTGAACGAACCGAAAACCGGATTGACCGCGTTGACCCGCGCCGGCGTTACCTTTTCCGATCAGCAAAAAGAGCAGATCAAAACAATGGTCGAAGCCGGGGACGTTGTCGGCGCGCAAACAATAATATTAAAGGAATTGGAATCGCAATTCGGCGGCGCCGCGGAAAAGGCCGGCGGGCCGTTTGACAAGGCGCTTAAGCAATTAAAAAACACGTTCGGCGATTTATTGGAGGAAGTCGGGTTCGCCATTGTTGACAATGAACAGTTTGCGGAAGTTTTAAGGATTTTAAAGGAGTACGTCGCCGACCTTATTCCGGTTGTTACCGGGTTGGTTCAACGTTTCTTTGATTGGTTGGGGCCGATCGATCAATTACGCGGCAAGCTTGATATGTTTTTGCATACAGTAAAAACGATGTTATGGCCGTTACAGCAAGCATGGAATTTAATGAAGTTGGTCGGGAAGGGAATCGGGATCGGGGCGGCCATGGCCGTAACCGGCGTTGAAAAAATAACAGGAAATTACGACACCGGGACAGGGCCGGCGGGATTGCCGCGGGACGGTCTTTTTTATGGACATCAAGGCGAAATCGTTATGGACGCGGCGGAGTCAAGCGCGGCGCGATCCGGCGCGGGCGCCGGCCGAATTAATATCACAATTGCACCGACCTTTATGTCGGGCGATCGTAACGCGGCGCGGGAAGTCGCGCGCGAAATAGGCCGGGAATTAAACCAATTAAATATAAGGTGGGGGACCGCGTAACATGGCGACATGGGCCGTTAAGTTTTTTCCTTATAATATCCTTGAACTTGGAACCGTTACAGTTACCGGCGACCCGGATTCCGGTTATCCAGAGTCGCGCCTTTTCGATCGCGCGATTTCTCTATTTTGGAAAGACACGGTCACGGAAGCAAAGAATTTTGTTGTTGACCAAGGCGCAACCGGAAATTTGGCCGTTGATTTCTTGGCGATCGAAAAGCACAATTTCGACGGCGAAGACATGCAGTTTCAATATTCGACCGATAATTTTTCGGCCGATATCAACGACGCCGTAACGGATTGGAACCAAAGCGGGAACGGTCAAATAATAAAAACCTTGTCAGAACTAACAAAACGATATTGGCGCGTTACGTTGTCGTCAATGGCTAATCCGCAATGTTCGGAAATCTTTGTTTCAAAAGGATATTCGTTTAACGCCTTGCGCGAAAATCCGCCGGCCGGCCGGGACATTTCAAATGTCCGATGGAACCGGACCGTTGGCGGCATTGAACGTTCAACCAAGTTTGGCGACAAAAGAAAATCGCGGAATTATACTTTTTGGTTATCCGCTTCCGAATGGACCGATTGGGAAACGGTCATATCGTATTTGAACGATTACGCGAAACCGTTCTATTTTATGGACCATAAGGGCAGTTATTTCATGGCGAAATTCGCGGAAGAACCAATCTATAATTTTGACCACAACATATATACGCGCGTCACGGTTCGAATAATCGAACAATTATAATTAGGTGGTACAATTGAAAACCTTGTCAGCATTTGCAACCGCGGCGATTGATAGTCCGCATATCGACCCGATTCGTTTAGTTGAATTAACGATCGGGTCAACGACGTTGTATTTATGCGACCGCGTATTCGGCGACGATGGGCTTTGTTCATTCGACGGCCATATTTACGAACCGTTTATATTAGCATGGGGGACCATTACGCCGGGCCGAATCAACCCGGTTACATATAAGGGCGAACCGGGCGAACCATCGATCACGATCGATAATTCGAAACCGATCGGGGGGGCGGATCGGTTCACGACATTATTCGCGTCAAATGATCCGCATTATTGCACGATTACGATTTCGGATATATTCGAAGGCGCAACGGCCGAAGCCGACAAGGTCCCGTTGTTTGTCGGTCAAATAGAAGACACGCTTGAAATGACGCTTGATCGCGTTACCCTATCCATATCAAGTTATGACCTGGATATAATCAATAAATTTTCTCATTCGATATTGACGGCCGACGATTATCCAGGGGCGGACCCGGACGATATCGGAAAAATGATTCCGCAAATTTACGGAACCGTCAAACGATCGCCATGTCTTTCAGTCGATGCCGGCGGAAAGTCGACGATCACCGAAGACATGACGGATTCGTCGCCCGGACATTCTGACACGTTGGATATTTCAGACGCGACCGCCTTTCCATTGACCGGATCGTTTACGATCCAGATTGACGCGGAGCAATTATTGATTTCTTCCCGTTCCGGCAACACCTTAACAGTCGGCGGGCGCGGTTACAATTCGACGACGGCCGTCGCGCATGATTTGGGGGCGCCATGCGCGGAGATACAAACGGAGTATGTTTACATTATCGCCGATCATCCGGTTAAATCGATTGACGTTGTATATGTCGACGGCATTCGACAAACGACCGGATTTACGGCATACACCGGGCAAAGCGGCGACGAATACAGCGGATACGCCGGCAAAGCGGTTGTCGTCTTTTCAGCATTGCCGACATTTACAAAGCAAGTTAATGTCGACGTATCGGACACGATCGATGTTGACGACACGATCGACGTATCGGACACGATCGATGTTGACGACACGATCGACGTATCGGACACGATCGACATATCGGACACGATCGATGTATCGGACACGATCGGAGTCGACACCGGATCGCATGGCCATTCAGCATCAGGTTATGAAACTATTATTTGGACCTTTGACACCTATTCCGTCACCGGCGGGGCGATATCTTTCCCCTGGGCCGCGATAGATTCAGATTGGAATACGGCGGCCACGTTTGACAGCGCCGCAGACGTTATGACCGTTCAACCGGGTTATTATCGGGATTACTCCGGTCCGCCTTATCAATTCCGGGTTTGTGCAAGATCGGGGGCATTTGACGGGGGGACGATTACCTTTACATGTTTTGGTGTAACGGTTTCAATGGTTGCGTCAAATACGACATACCGTTCTTCATGGACGGCCGTTTCATCGGGTTGGGACACATGGGCCGAAATGAACGCATTGTCGGGAACCATTAATTGCACCGGAGCGCCGGCGACACAGTCCAAGGTTGCCGAGGTTTGGGTTGAAATTAGATATTATGTGAGTGTATCAGCGAGCGCCGCAACGGGCGTCGCAAAGACCGGGTCCGCGACAAAGACCGGGTCCGCAACAAAGACCGGGTCCGCGACAAAGACCGGGTCCGCGACAAAGACCGGGTCCGCGACAAAAACGGGCGCCGCGACAAAAACGGGAACCGTTACATTGACCGGGAATTCAACCGCGGAAACCGTAATCGGAATACGGATCGCGGTTGATTGCGACGGTTATCTTGACGACGGCGCCGGGACATACACCGGGACGCCGTCGGCGTTGATAGAACGGCCGGACCATATCGCGAAGCATGTTTTAATCGATCGATGCGGATTGACGTCGGACGAAATCGATTCGACGTCATACGCCGCGGCAGGGACATATTACGCCGCGGAATCGTTTGTTTTGGGGTTTGTTATCCTTCAAAGGCCGAACGTCCGATCATTGTTGAACCGGATCGCGCGTCAATCGAGGTCAATCGAATTTTGGGACGCCGGCGCCCATTTCTTAAAGCCGATTCAGTACGCGGCCATTGATAAGACAATCGACGGAAACCGGGTCGATTTAGGTCAAATATGGCTATCATATACCGACCGGGTTAATATCAAAAATACTATTATCGGCCGGTATGGTCGACAGTGGTCGGGGCATGACGACGAAGAAACGGCGGACAGGGCCGTCGTTACCGCGATCGATGCGGCAAGCGTTTCTAATTTGGGGACATTGCAGGGGGACCCGCTTTCTTTTCCATACGTTGCCGGGGAAGTGCAAGCACAAGCTTTATTGGATTGGGCGCTTGACGATCTAAAGGGCGCCCGTCTAATGGTCGAATTTGCCGGCGGTTATTATTTGGAAGATATACAACGCGGCGACCTTATCGGGTTTGACGTCGACAACGACGAAACAATTAATTCCGCATTGTTGGGCCTTGTTTCGTACTACCTTGACGCGTTCAGAGTCCTTGAAAAGAGTTACAGAAACGACGGCGCGATCCAATTAAAAGCGGTCGTTGCCTATGTAATTGATTTTATGACGACCGAGGCGGGCGATTTCATTACTACCGAAGCGGGCGATTTATTAATATTAGAAATAGAATAGGTGTCCATTATGGCAAATAAAAAAATATCCGAACTGACAGCATTGACCGAAGCGGCATCGGCGGACCTTTTGCCTATTGTTGACGATTCGGAGTCGGAAACCAAAAAAATTACATTGGCGAATTTAATCGCTTCTATGTTGGAAGCAGAAAAAATGGCGCCATATCAAAACATATTGACAAATTCGGGGTTCGGAGTTTGGAGCAATTCGACGCTTGAAAATTATGGGGCCGCTATTGCCGACGATGATTGCGCGGACGATGATACAGCAGATTGGACCAAGGCGGGGACGGCCGCTTTGTCTTTTGATACCGATCATTATGAGTTTAGCACTTCCGGGGGGGAGGGCCGGACATCTCTAGGAAACCTATCATTTAAAGCCGGACATCTCTATTTAATACAATGTGATATCAAGGACGGGACACAAGCGGGGGCGACCCTGCAATTAAAGGCATACGACGGCGCTAGTCACTACACCGAGGTTACAACAACGGCGGGATGGGTAACTGAATCTTGTTTATTTGAGGCAGGATCAACAACAGCAACTGGATGGGCAGGTATTTATGAAACGGACGATCTAAGTGGCAATAATATTGAGATTAAAAACTTTACTTGTTACGAAGTAACGCCGGGTTGCATTGCGGCGAATGCCTTGGGGCCGGACGGATGGAGTCACCATACAAGCGGAGTCGATTTATGGCGGGAACCGAACGGCGACAATACAAAAAGTGGTTCATATTTTGCCATGAAAATAACGCCGGCATTACAAGATGATTATGTTTATTTTCCCAATGCGACAATTGCAACGTTTCCGTTTTGGTATAAAAGATTTCAAGGCAAAACTTTAACCTTTGGGGCATGGGTTAAATCATCAACGGCAAACGACGCCAGAATCGCAATATATACTAGTGAGGACGGCTATACTTATTCATCCTACCATTCGGGCGGGGGTAGTTACGAATGGTTGGAAGTAACGGCGACAGTCAATGCCGCGGCAAGTAGTTTATACGCTATGATTAGATTTAGCAACGCGTCGCCCGGAACCGCGTATATGTCACAACCGATTCTTGTCTTTGGGTCGTCAATCGGCGAAGGAAATTATTCAAGTACACCGGGGGAGTGGGTCTATACCGAGGCGCCTATCATTCCCGCCGATTGGACCTTAACAACAAGCGGGATAAGCACCGGGGCCGCCATTATAAACCTTGAGGTTCAATCAAAAGGCATGATCCCAAAAGGTGCATTGGCGGTTTTACTGTTAGCGACCGCAAGAGATTCTAACAGCGCCGGGGGAGGAAATTGTTATATCCATTTCGGGAGATCATCGTCTAATTATTATGCCTTGCGCGTTGATATAGACGAAATAGACGACGATCTAAAAATCAGTAATAGCGGCATTGTCCCTTGTGATTCAAATGGTGATATTTATTATTCCGCAACGGCGACAGGATCAGGGACAATGGACGTTTCGCTTAATATTGTTGGCGTTCAATTAAGATAGGGGTTTAACATGGAATTAAAAATAAATCAGACCGGGGACCATAACGATTATTTCACCTTAACGGACGACGCCGGGAACAAATATCCTTGGCATTGCCGGGAAGGGGTCAAGCAAGACCCGGAAAAGGTTTTATTGTTGATCCGCCGGCGGGAATATCCGACCGCGATCGCGGGCCGGGATTACATCGTCGACGAAGGTCAAAGCGAACTGGAAGCATTCGAAGAATGGATCGCCGACGGCGCCATGTTGAGAAACGACGACGGCGAATATTCGGAAAAGGCCGAACGGGTTTATTGGGTTTCAACGCATCCGACGCCGGAACGTATAATCGACGGCGAAAAGATCACCGGGGACACTTTGGCCGCATTAACGAACGCGAAGACAATCGCGGAATTAAAACAGGCGTTGATAACGATATTTAAGGGCGGATAATTAAAAACGGGGCGATTATGGATTGCAACCAATGTAAAGAGCATTCCGGGCTTGTTGCGAACATAGACGGTTTATGCAAATTCAAGGATAAAATGACAGACCCGACCGGGACCATTGAAAGATTATGGTCCGCGATCGACAAAAAGATTTCAAAGGGTTTATTGATAACGGTCGTCGTCGTTGTCATTGGATTAATCGGAACGCTTTTCGGATTGGTTTATAATTCCAATCAACAAATATTAACAGAATTCGCGACCATGAAGGCCGACATTGCGACCATAAAGGCATTAATTAAATGATAATTCAATCACCGACAGGGAAAGGCATTCGGAGCGATCCGGCCGGCGACGGTCATTTCGGCGCGTCCAGGGGGTCCCGGATACATAACGGGGCCGATTTCGAATGTGTCCCGGATCAATTGGTTACATGTCCGATCGAATCCGGGGTCCTTGTACGCGAGTCGCGGCCATATGCCGACGATTCGCGATATAAAGGCGTCGTAATAAGAAGCGACCGGATACATATCAAAATGTTTTATTGCGAGGTTCTTGATCGATTGGTCGGGACGAAGGTTCGACAATCGCAACCGATCGCCGTCGCGCAGGATATTTCAAAGAAATACGGGGGCGGCATGAAACCCCATATTCATTTGCAGATTGACAAGATCGATCCGACACTTTTAATGGAGGTTGATTAATATGGACCAATTAAATTTATGGCTATTGATTATTTTTGTCTTTTTTCAAGTGGTCGATTTCTATTCGACAAAACGGATCATTATCGATCGCGGTGGCCGCGAAGTGAATCCAATATTATCAAGGCTATTTGATGCGGTCGGTGTTATTCCCGGTTTGATTATATCGAAGGGCGTTATATCCGCGGTTATGATTTATTTCACGATCGCGAACATGGGGCATTGGTTGATAATGACCGTCCTTGCCGCATTGATCTTTTATTATACGGCCATGTTGATTAAATATAATATTATGAGCATGTAAAAACCGATCGCAACATATGGGGGCTTAAAATGGATTGGAAAGAATTAGGGAAAAAGATAGTCGGCATTGGCGCGCCGTTATTGGGGACCGCGATCGGCGGACCGGCCGGCGGCGCCCTGGGGTCGATCCTGGGGGCCGCGTTGGGTTCAAGTGGGGACCCGGAAGGGATCGCGGCGGCGATCGATGCAAAAGGCGCGGGCGCATTATCGATCTTGACCGAGTTTCAAACGACATACAAAATCCGGTTGGAAGAATTGGCCGTCGATCGCGCCCGGATCGAAAGTCAAGAACGGATCGCGGCCATATCACAAGTCAATGCGACCATGCGCGCCGAAACGACGTCGAAATATTGGGGTCAACGGAATTGGCGACCATATAACGGGTTTCTATTCGGAACGGCCGTCGTCTTGATCTATTTCATATTACCGATCGCAGGGGCGGACGTCCCGGACGTCCCGCCTACCATGTGGATTCTTTGGGCGTCGGTCCTTGGCATTACCACAATTGGCCGGAATGCCGAAAAGAAGGCCGCGGCCGGCGATACGAATCCCGGATTATTGGGTCAAGTATTGAGCGCTATTAAAAAATAGAGATCGCGCGCAACCCCAAACAACCCCCGCGCGATTGAACCCGGTCCTTTCTTGATTGAAGGGCCCGGGTTTTTTGTGCAAAATAAATTTCGGGTTCGTTGCTTGTTTAAGCCTGTTCGTTATCGATCATTTTTCTAATTTCAATTGCATCTACCCTAGCATTTTCCAGATGCGTTATAAGTAGTGGGACATCATCTGGATGAACAATTATCTCTGCAGGTACATCGTAAGGGTTTGCTTGTTTTATAACAACATGCCCCTTTTGGCCTGCAAAAACATTAATTTGGTCGCGTTGCTCGATGATAAACTCTGGCCCTTCATTATTAGAGTCTGACATGAATATACCTCCTAAATCTATAGTTGTTGTCTTGAGCCGCGGAGTTTGCCCGGTTATTTATTGGTAATACATTACCAAAATTGAAAAGCGCCGGCTTTTTTAAGGCGGCCTAAGTTATTGTTTTTATTGGTGGAGATGATCGGGATCGAACCGACGACCTGTACGTTGCGAACGCGGTAATTGTTTGGAAACCCTTTATTGACGCGGGTTTTCGGCGCTTGATTTTGGTAATACATTTTTTGTGTTACCAATAGGAATGTTCCAGCTTAAGGTAGTAATATTAAAAATATTATTAATTTACATAATTATGTTTCTCGCAATATTTTGCCTGAAAATCAGCATATGCTGTGCGGGAGTTACGTTCAACGGTTTCAGTACCGTAGTACATATAGGAGAATCCAGAGGTGTGTTTATTCCCATAAATATCTTCGTAAACGATTTCCCCAAACACATAAACCCGCTTCGACCCTTCTTTAATTGCATCAATGTCTTTATCAGTAAATATATACCTATTTGGCAATTCTTTGATGATAGGAATATTATCTGTTATAGTCTTAGGGCTCATTACTATCAAACCCTCTTCCGTGTCCATCATAGATTTAAGGTCATCAATATTATCTGTTCCAGGTGGTTCAAGCACTCTCATCCCAACAAATCTTTTAACATTAATAGCAAAGGTATTTCCGCTATTCCCAAAAAAGATATAGGCTTGTGCGGCGTTAGCAGTATTAAAGCCATAAAAATAGCCAGGCTTGGCGTAAACATAGGCTCTATTTTGGATTTGAGCGGCTCTTTCAGACTGTTCAGACGACGATTTCATTTGATCAAGTTGTCCAGACGTAGTATTCCATTGGAAACAAGCAATTCCGACATTAACAACAGTAGCGATTGCGATAACTATTGTAGCGCGTTTTATAGCGTTTTGACTAGTTTGGTTTTTGTTTTTTTCGGGATATTTTGTTTTGCTGTCGGATGTATTATTTTCTTCATGTATGGAATTTGGGGGGGGATCAATAGAAGGAAGAATATTATTCTTGGTTTGATTTTTGTTTTTTTGGGGTATTTGCCCTTCACTCTTGGTTTCGGAATTTTGTGTCATGTATGGCACCCCTCTATTAATGTAAATTATGTTTTATGGACACTGAAATTTTTTGAGTTTTTTTTCGGGATATCTCCTTAATTAATACAATAAAAAACCCCACCTAAAAGACGGGGCAGTCCGTTACCAATCAAGCGGAGGCAATTTTTCAATAACGTCGCGCTTTAATTCCGTATCGACATGTTGATATATTCGCGTCGTCGTATCGGGCCGGGAATGTCCAAGCAGTTCGGACGTTGCTTTTAAGTCGGACCCGGCGCGCAAAGCGGCCGTTGCGAACGCATGTCGGAAATCATAAGGACGAAGTCGTCGGGAAATCCCGGCGTTTTTTTTGGCCGTTTTAAAAGAACTAATAATCGTTTTCACCGGGCGCCCGCGAAATTGGACGATGTATTCGCCGGCGCCGTTTGATTCGTCCAGGGCGCGCCATTTCCGCAAAAGGTCGGCGAAGTCTTTATGCAGGGGGACGGAACGGGATCGCGGGCCGTTCTTTTTGGCGGACCGGATAAAGATCGATCCGGCGCCGAAATCGACGTCGGTCCATTTAAGGGTTAATAATTCGACATGGCCAGGTCGGATTCCGGTATAATACGAGATCACAAGGGCGCGCAATAGATGGGGCGGGGCTTGTTTTAAAAGCCGGCGGGTTTCGTCCGCGGTCGGGGGCGCGATAATTTCGTCGTCGCGTTTCGGTTTCTGATATCCGGCCGCGGGATTATGGGTCAAGTATTTGTTGGCGACCGACCAATTAAGGACCGCTTGAATGTCGCACAATTCACGATGAACGGTCGACCGTTTGATATATGCCGGCGCGCCGTCGGGTCCGGTTATAGGCTTTTTCTTCCGCAGGGTCCCGCCGGGACCGTGACATATCGTTGTTGTCTTTTGGGTTTTTAATCTTTTGGCGACGTATTGGTCGAATCGCCGCGGGTTTAATTTGATTGCCGGCGTTTGTCCTAATTCTGGAAGAATGACATTCGCCATTTTTATTTTTAAATAGGCCATGGTTGATTGTTCGATAATACCGACCCGCGATTCTAAATAAGCATTGACCAATTCAAAAAAAAGCGGCGAACTGTTTTTCGGGGTCCGTCGTTTCCAAGGTCTATTGTCTAATTCCTTATCGCGCTCGCGGGCTTTTTTTTCGCCGTCGATACCACGGCCGAAATATTCGCGGGTCCGTTCCGGGGCGTCTTTTATGGTCCCCTTTCGATATTGGACGATCCATCGGCCGTCTTTTAATTTATGAAAAGACATAATAATTATTTGTAATAAATTATAATATTTGATTATTTCGTTGATTTATAGTCGTCAAGCGAAATAACACGGCGGTCTTTTTTGCGACGTTCAGTTACGCCGTCCCATTTCTCATTTACCCCTGGTAAAAGTTTGTCGATGCTTTTCATAACCTTGTTCAATTCCCGATCGTTCATTTTTTCAACCAAGGCACAATATTCCTTGATGAGTTTTGACCTTTCACTTTTCTTTATAAAATCAGTGATGTTTTCAAAGCCTAAAAAAACAACCGATTTATTCAGAAGATCATAACTGCCCGGTCTTTTCCCGTTTAACACGTCGCCTATATGCCCGGCCGATATTCCAATATGTTTTGCGATATCTGATTTTGTCAAACCTTGTTCTTTTCGAGCTTTGTTAATTTCAGCGGCCAAAGCAAACCTGTCTGGCATCCCGTCAATATTAAACATAAATACCCCCCTTAAATGAGTTCAATTAAGGCGCATTATATTCGAATAAAACGAACAAGTCAATAAAATTAATATATCCCGATTTTACCGTAAAAAGTACTTGACATTTCGTTATTATCGTATATATTACGATAAAATCGAAAAAGGGGGCAAATTATGAAGGAACGATTTAAAAGGTATGTGGTCGCGAGGCGCTTAAATGTCAGCAATGGTCACCTATCGGACATCTTGAACGGCAAGGTGGAAATGGGAAAGCGAACCGCGAAGGAAATCGGAAGGCTTATCGGCCAACCATGGAACAAGGTTATTGCCATGGAGCCGGATACGGTCGAAGCGGAATTAATTCGCGCGGCCGGGGGCGAATAGTGGGCTTAAAAAAGATCAAGCCGGCCGATCTCCTTCTTGTTGAAATTCGCCGAATGTATCGCGAATTAGGGGTCGCGATCGCCGAATACGAATCGCAAACAACGAAGGTCGACCAGGGCCGGGAAAATAAAGGGGTCTTTTTAAGGGACCCGACAACCGGCGAAAAGATTATCGTAAAAACAAATGGACGCGGGTCCGCATAAAGCGGAGTCGCGTTTTTTTATCAATCTATCAAGGAAAGGGGGCCGGGGAAATGAAGGTCGTTTGTGCATGGTGTAAAGACGTCATGCGGCCGGGACCGGCGGACCCGGTTTCGCATGGGATATGCGAAGAATGCCGGAATAAAATTCTAAAGGAAAGGGGGACCGATGGAAATAAAACATGCGGCGAAAGTAATCGGCCGGGCATGGATCGACAATGGAAAGATTAACGGATATCGGCCGATATATTCAAGGCGCGAGATCAAGCGCGGGAAGCATAAGGGCCGGGTCGAAGTTACGGTCCGCAACGGCGCCGGGTTTCGCAAGTTGATAATCGATAACCCATAAATCGAAAGGGGGACACAATGAAAAACGGAATAAGCTTAATGGACCTTGCCGCCGAATTGACGCGGCAACAAGACACGCGCCGCGATTTTATCGCGGACACAAGGACAACGCCAGTTATGGTTAAGGAACGGGAAGAAACGGTCGAAATTCCGACCGCGCTTGAAATGCAGATCGGCGACGACAAACATACAATCCGGCCGCATGCGTTACGGCAGATTGGCGAACGGTTGAAAATTCCGGCAAAGTATGTTGACCGATTGGCGGCGGATCATCCCGACATGTTGGCGTATAATATCAACGCGCTTTTTTCAAGGGAACCGGAATCAAGAATGATTCGAACTTTAGACGGAAATGTCCGCGCTTTTCTATCTGACAAATATAGACCGCTAGACAATTTCGATTTGGCAAATGCAACATTGCCGCATCTTGCAACGGCGGGCGCGGAAATTCAATCTTGTAATATCACAGAAAGCAAACTTTACATTAAAGCGATCCGGGCGGACCTAAAAGCGGAATTGCCGCCGCCGCCGGGGGTTGAAATGGGGACCGGACATAATTTCTTTGTCGAAACGGTCCAGGCCGGTTTGACGATCAGTAATTCGGAAATCGGGGTCGGACGATTGGCAATACAACCGGGCATTTTTACCGAACGATGTTCCAATTTGGCGACGTTTACAAGCACAAGCTTTTTCAAGGTCCATTTGGGGCGCAAGATCGGCGGTCAAGACGAATCGGTATTATGGGAAGTCCTTTCAGATAAAACGAAGGAATTATCCGACGCGGCGATTTGGGGACAAGTCAACGATCTGACAACCGCCGCAATGGACGGGACATTATTTAAAAAGATTTGCGACGACCTGATAAAAGCAAGGACCGACGTCATAACGAAAGACGTCCCGGACATGATCGAATTAACACAAAACAAATTCGGTTTCACAAAGGAAGAAACCGGGGGCATCCTTGCCGAACTTATCCAGGGCGGCGATTTGTCGCGGTATGGGTTGCATGCGGCGGTTACGCGGCATTCTCAAAATATTGATGATTACGACCGGGCGTCCGAACTGGAAGCGATCGGCGGCAAGGTTATTGAATTGAAACCGACGGAATGGGCGGAGATTGCGAAGGCGGCATAATTGACGATTGAGATTTCCGCCGGTCCGATCAACCGCGCGGGAATGATAAAAGGGGCGGGGCATTATGGGGCCATAAACCTATGATGTCCCGTTTTTTATTAATTCATTAAATGACGGGGGTTGAAATGGGGAAAATAGGGGAACAGTTAATCAAGGAATCACGATCGCTTTTCGTTGGCGCGTTGCGTTATTACCAGAACGATTTAAACGCCGCATATTTGAAAGCGGAAAACGCGCTTGACGTTGGCATCAAGCTTTCATTCGTCCCGGACCAAGAGGGCATTAAACCGGAATTGACAATCAATTTTGTTGCGGAACGGAAAAAACAGAAATTCACCGGGCGCCCGATAGACGAAGATCAATTGTCTTTATTCGTCGAAGGAAGGGCCGACAAGGGGCCGGCAAGGACGCCGGCGGATCGCCGGGGGCCGGTCGGAAACCCGGCGTTTTATCTTTACGGCGGGATTGGAAGCAAGATCAAGGCGCGGCGCCATATGCGGGACGGTAAAAAAACGGCTTGCGGGGTTGACATCAAGGGCATTGTCGACGTTGCGCTTAAGTGGGAACGCGTTACATGTCCAGATTGTTTGTCTTTAAAATTAGCGGGGTAATACAATGAAATATTTATCCGTAACGACGGTCTTGAATCCGTTTATTGATTTTTCAATGGTTCGCCCGGACGTCTTGACCGCGGCGTCGGATCGCGGGACGAAGGTTCACCATATTTGCTTGAAAGTTTACGCGGCCGGCATTCCGGCGTTGTCGATCCCGGAAGATTGCAAGCCATATGTTGAAAGCTTTAAGCAATGGTTCGACGAATGGGTCGACGTCGTCGCGGGCATTGAAGCGGAATTTATCGACAAAACGTTCGGGATCGTCGGGCATATTGATCTTATTTGCCGCTTGATCGACGGACGCATCGTAATTGTTGATCTAAAAACGCCGGCCGTTGAATCGCCGACCTGGAAGGCGCAATTGGCCGCGTATCGATATTTAGTCAATCTGTATTACGAAAAGAACAGACTAACTTATCGTATTTCGGCGGCAAACGGTTGCATGTCGTTACGGTTGAAACGGAACGGCCGGCCGGCGGCGGCGACGCCTTATCAATATTCAAACGATGATTTCGCCGCGTTCATGTCGGCATTAAACGCGTATCGATATTTTAAATCATAAAAGGGGAAACGCCATGAACAAGGCAAGGCGCAAAGCGTTAGAAGAAATCTATAACCAATTAGAGATATTGGCCGGGGAAGAACAAGAAGCCTTTGACAACATGCCGGAATCTTTGCAGGGGTCCGAACGCGGTCAACGGATGGAAGAATATATTGACAATATAGAAACGGCAAAAGGCGAAATCGAAAACATTATTTTTAATTGAAGGGGGGCAGTATGTCTTTAAATTTAGATTTCACGGAAAAGGGACCCGGCGAAGAAATGGACGCTTTTAATTTGGACGCCGAGGAAAAGACGCCGGAACCGATCGAAGATCAACCGCCGGTCAAGCGCGAATACGATCTTGACGCGATCAAGACGCTTTTCGCGTCATATGATCCAAGGTTTGAAAGTATTAAAGCGGTCGCGGTCGCGTTGGAAGTAAAGGACGACGACACCGCGGCGACCGCAACGGAAATGATCGGCCAGGGATCGAAATTAATCAAAGCATTGGACGCAAAACGGAAGGAAATCATAAAGGACCCGGACGCATATGTCCGGGGTGTTAATTCGATCGTTCGGCAAGTCAAGCAAAAGGTCGAAGGCATCGTCAAGATGCTTAAAAATCAAAAGTTGGGGCCGTATCATTACAAAAAGGAAATGGATCGGCGCAAGGAAGAAAAGAAGGCGAAGGACACGGCCGCGGCAATGCAAAAGGAGATAGACAAGGCCGCAGAAAAAGCCGGCGTCGAAACGGTAAATATGCCCGATCCGGTTATCCCGAAAAAAACCGAACCAATTCGGACGGACGTCGGGACGTCGTCAACCCGTATGGTTTGGGATTTTGAAATATCCGAACCCGAAAAGGTCCCGGACGATTACAGGGTCATTGACGAAAAGAAAATCAAAAGGGCGATTGACGCGGGCATTCGCGATATTCCGGGGGTCCATATTTACGAACGGCCGCAAGTCAGCGTTAGAACAAATTAACCATTGGGAAGGCGGCCGCAATCTTCATTGAGATACGGGGAAACGTTCTATCTTTTTAATTTTGTGGGGCGCCGTCGCCTTCCCGACGATTTTCGAAAGGGGGACATTATGAACGATAAAGCATTAGTCGAGTTTGAAGGCGTTGGAAACAGTATTCAAGAAATAATCGAAGCATGTTTGCCGACGACAATGGGGACCGCGAAAGACGTTGTCGCATCGTTGCACCTTGCGGCCGGCGTTATCAAGATGCGGCAAATATTAGACAACCCGCAAATCAAAGAAATGATCGAAGCGTTAAAGGATTCGCCGTTAGGTTTTATTACCGATCGAAGTCCGGCGGCGATTGAAAACGCAAACAGGAAACAGAAAACACTTAAACCTTATACTTGGAATGAAATTCGCGAATGCGTCGCGGAAGCGTTGTTAAAGGGTTATCGCATTACTAACAATGAAATGAATATTTTGGCGGGCCGATTCTATGCCGCGAAGGACGGTAAATATCGACGCATTATAGAATGGCCGGGAATTACCGATTTTGAATTCCGTAACAGCGCGCCGGCATATACGACCGAAGACCGGATCGGGTATCAAGGGCGAAAGGATACGGTTCAAGTCGCCGATGTCGAAGTCGGGGCGACCTGGAAGCAAGACGGGGAACGTCGAACGATTGGGCGAATTGCCGGAATGGAAAAAACGGCAAGCGATAGTCAAGTTTTCCGCATTCGCGCGCATGGGGGCGACGACGACGCGGTCGTCGGGAAGGCTTTGTCTAAATTATTTTCGCGCGTCTTGATGCGGATTAGCGGTCAAATTATGCCGGAGTGTACCGACATTGACCTGGACGGATCGCCGGAATCAAGTTCAGATATTATAGACGTTGAACAGGCATCCGGCGCGGGAAACATGGAAATCGAAAACGCAATCGCGGATTTTGACGATAAAAGGGCCGCGTTGGGTTTAGACGCCGACAAAATGGCCGAATTCGTTTCCCTTGCCGCGGCACAAAATCATATCACAGACGCCGAAGTAATGGTCGAAGCGTTGAAAGACTTTGACGGATTTATTTCGGCATTCAAAAAAACCTATCCCGAAGCGGACCCGAAAGACGAAACCGGGAACGCGCCGGCGGAAGGGTCCGAAATATGGGGCGCGTTTGTAAAGCGTTGGAAGAATTTAGCGCCTAGAAATTTCCGGGCCTTTTATGATTCGCAAAAAGACAAGTTCGAAACGGCGCCGGAATGGGTCAAGCAGGAAACGCGGGAAAAATGGGCGCGTCAATTCAAGGGCGAGATATGCCCGATTGACGAAAAAGACCAAAGCGAGGCGTCAAATTCAAGCGACGACGACGAAACCATAGGCAAGGGCGCGACGGAAGATAATGTCGAGGGCAATCGGACAGGGAAAGACGGGAACGTCGATCCTGGGGCAAATACGGACGACGAAGAATTAAAGGCGTTAATGGAAACGGAAGAATGGCAAGTGATGATCGAATTAAAAGAAAAATATCCGTCAATATTTAAAAAGATTGCCGGGTCCGAAGTCCCGAAAACTTTAAAGCGCGTAAATGAAATCATAGACCAAGTAAACGCAAAATTCACCGTTTTATAGGGGGGGGCAAGCGGGGTCATAAATGGCGGATAACGGACCGCAGATTGAAAATGGCTATACAAGAATCGCCGATGAAATTATCGATGCATTGGCGCGTTATCGAATACCGGGCGAACAAATGCAATGCCTTTTTTTAATAATTCGGAAGACATACGGGTATAATAAAAAGGTCGATTCGATCTCCTTATCTCAATTCGTTGACGGAACAGGATTAAAGAAGCCGACGGTTTGTCGCGCATTACGCGAATTAAAGGAAAAAAACCTAATTATTATCAAAAATGATAACGGGGGCGGCAAAGAATACAGGTTTAATAAGCATTACGGGACATGGCGCCCGTTATCAAAAAAGATAATATTATCAAAAAAGATAACAAACGTTATCAAAAATGATAATAAACCGTTATCATTTTTGAGTACTACAAAAGATAATATAGATAGATATATATATAATCTTCTTTTCTGTTTTTGGAATGAACAAAAAATTATTGTTCATAGAAAACCAAACCGGGACATTAAGACCGCTTTAAAAAAGGCTTTAAAGGATTATGAAATCGAAGATATTATTGACGCCTTTTTTAATTATTCCGCGGTCGTAAAATCAAAAAAACATTATTTTTCGCACAAGTGGACCTTGAAAGATTTCATAAATCGGGGCTTGCCGAAATTTGTCAACGAAGCGGACCCGTTAAATAATTTTCTTGACGATAAATTCAAAGATGAAAATTCGGAATATTTCGGGACATGCCCTGGATGCGGCCGGCCGAATATTGAATTGACCGAAAAGGGCATTTGTCTTGAATGCACAAGAAAGGGGGTAAAATGACGAACGGAGAAACGGCATATATTGGGATCGATCCCGGAATGAGTAAACAGAATCCCGGCGCGGCCGCGCTATTGGTCGACGACGGGTTCGTCGCCTTTTACGATTGGCACGATCCGAATTCGGCGGCCGATGTCATGCGATTATGGGGCGACCAATACAAGATATTGGGAATCACAATCGAAAAAGTATGGGCGCGACCGGGCGAAGGTCACACTTCAAAGTTGTTAGAAAACTTTGGATTCTGGCAGGGTGTCGCGCGGATCATATGTCGGCCGGATTTATACAAGCCGAAAGAATGGCAACAAATTATCCCAAATCACTTTAAGGGAAAGGCGAAAGAAAAATCGATCGCCGCCGCAAAATTCTATTTCCCGGAAATTAAACCGCTAATTTATCTTAAAAAACATGCCGGCCGCGCCGATGCTTTATTGATTTGCGAATACGGAAAACGAATGAATCGATTTAAAAAAGGGGTTTAATATGCCGGTTTTAATTATTGAACAGGACCCGATATCGAAAAAGGTATTAATCGACGACATTGAATCAAAAATTAAAATTGAAAAAGAGTTATGTATTAACGGTTCAACGGTTATAGCGATCGAAAACAGGCCATATCCGACAACGCATCATATTGACAAATATTAACAAACATTAACAAACATTAACAAACAAGTTAACAATCATTAACAAATAAGATCGAACAGGGGGCGCTTATGATTTCCATTAATTTTAAATCGAACATTAAGACATTCACGAAGGGATTGACCCGGATTCAAAAGAAACAGGTCCCGTTTGCAACCGCGCGCGCTTTAACATGGACGGCGCAAGATTGCCAAAAGGCGTTGCAAGACCGGGCCGCGACCGTTTTTAATAATGTCAAAAAATGGTGGTTAAAACAGCAACCGACCGGAATCAAGATCATTGCGGCGACAAAAGCGCGGTTGATATCGTCCGTTTATACAAAGGCACATTTCACGGAATTACAAGAGGAAGGCGGAACGAAAACGCCGTCCAGGTCGAAAAACCTTTTAATTCCTTCCGACAAGGTCCCAAAGTCCAGGCGCAAGGCCGGCGGCGCCGGAATCATGTTGAAAACAAAGAACGTCTTTTCGACGGCCAAGGGCGTTTATCGTCGCAAGGGCGGGGCAAAGCGCAAGAATCAAAAACGCGAATTATTGTTCCACAAGGACAAACGCGCGACCGTTCGTCCGCGATTTGGTTTCCGGCGGACCGCGGCCGGGATCGCGGCGCGGAAGTTCAAGCGGAATTTTTTCAGATCGTTAGAAAAGGCGCTTAAATCGGCGCGATAAAAGGGGTTGGCATGGGGACACGGCAAGCGAAGCGGAACCGAAAAGAGATCAAGCGCCTTTGGAAAGATTATATTCAAGACGCAAAAACCTTGTCGCTATGGAAGCGCGTCAAGTTCGCATTTGCCATAATATTTAAAATCGAAGGGGATTGATATGTCTAAAATCGAATGGACGGACAAGACCATAAACCCGGCCGTCGGTTGTTCGAAGATATCGTCGGGTTGCAAGCATTGTTACGCCGAACGCATGGCGCGGCGTCTAAAGTCAATGGGATATCCGCAATATCAAAGGGTAGTCAACGGGGACGGTTGGACCGGGAACGTTGCATTTGTTCGGAAGGAACTTGAAAAATCGTTGCATTGGAAAAAGCCGCGAAAGATATTTGTCGGATCAATGGGGGACCTTTTTCACGGCGAATATTATATCAATCGGTTTATGCAGATATCAAAAATATTCACGCAACGGCCGGAACATACGTTCCAGATTTTAACGAAACGGCCGAAAGAAATGTCGAAGGCGGTTCAAGCATGTTACGCATGGCGCCCGCCGCCGAATGTATGGCTTGGGGTTACGGTCGAAAATCAACGATATGACGGCCGAATATTAGACTTGATGGATATCCCGGCCGCGGTCCGATTTGTATCAGTCGAACCGATGTTAGGGCCGGTGGATTTACATATTGGCGATAACCAAGAAGCTGTCATTTGGAGACGATTACACGGCGGCAGTTATCAACGCGAGTTTATCCATTGGGTTATATGCGGCGCCGAAACCGGACCCGGCAAGCGGCCGATGTCGATTGAATGGGCCTTTGATTTACAGGAACAATGTCGCGCGGCCGGCGTTCCGTTCTTTTTCAAAAAGGATTCAAAAGGGGAATATCCCGCAGGGTTGGCGCGGGAATTTCCAAAGGGGGCAATATGAGAAGATCACCGGAATATAAAAAAGACGTTACCAATATGAGACTTGACATAAAACAATTAAAGGGCCTTTACGAAGGGCGCCCGATCGCGGTCCTTGGCGCCGGGCCGTCTTTGCCGGCGGACCTTGAAAAAATCCCGGATGAATCGATCTTGATGTCGGTCAATTATCATGCGCTTCTAATTGCCGAATGCGATTACATGGTTTTCATGGATCAAAAGCGCAGAATGCCGGCGGAGCAAATTCAAGCGATCGAAACGACGTCCGCGATCAAGGTTTCACAGTATATTGAACAAAGCGACGTTGATTTATCCGGCGTTGATTATTGGAATGGCGGAATGTCGTCAACGTTGGCGACATGGTTCGCATGTTACCTTGGCGGCGATCCGGCCCTTTTATGCGGCATGGACCTATTTCGCGGCAAGAAACCATATTTTCACGAAATAGACGAACCGCCGAAAATTGCGCAGCAAAGGGCATATCCTATTGAAAACCATTTGAACGCATGGCGCCCGGCGTTGACACAATGTCCGCATTCCGAACGTATCCGGGTTGTTTCCGGGCCATTGGTTGAAATCTTCCCGCTTTATAAATAAGGGGGCTTTATGAAAATATGCGCGGCAATACCGGCCAGGCTAAGATCAAGGCGCGTCCCGGAAAAGCTTTTGATCGAGATCGGCGGCAAGACCGTTATTCAACATACAGTTGATCGCGTCCTTGAATCGTCGTTAGTCTTGACGGAAGTTTTTATAATAACAGATTCGGCGCGCATCCGTCCCGCCGGGGCAATTAATGTTTTGCGTCGCAAATCATACGAAAACGGGACGGCGCGAATATGCGACAATCTTGATCGCATCCCGGCCGAGTATTCGCATATTCTAATTATATTGGGCGATCAACCGCTATTGAACCCGGACCATATTGATAAAGTGATATTTTATTCATCGGATTGTTCAAGCGCAATCAATACAGTTGTCGCGCCTTGTTTCGATCCGTTTAACATGTCCATTGCCAAGGTGGTTTTGAATTGTCGGAACGGCATAACTCATATATCACGGCAACCGATCGGAGTATATCAACACATATCGCTTGTTCTGATACCGCGGGGAATTTTGGGACGATATAACTCCATGAAACCGACGGCAATTCAAGACATGGAAAATAACGAATGGATAAGGTTTTTATTTAATTGCGTTCCAATGCGGGCGCATATTGTCGCGGAAGTTGAAAGGGACTTAAATACGCCGGAAGATTTGCAATATATCCAGGGCGCGATATCGGCGCAACGTCTTAATCCTTAACAGGGGGGCCGGAATAGCACCGAGGGGGCGTTTAAACAGGGGGGGCATAGGTTGGCAAAGGGTAAATGAAAAGCGGGTCCTTTCAACCAAAACACCGCGGGTAACGCGAAGATCGCGATCTTTTTTTAGTTAGAAAAGTTTCCAGGGGACACCACCACCACAAGGGAAAAGGGAAAAGGGGGTTGAAATGCCATTATTGGGATATCAAAAAGAATTTGCGGCATTGGTTGAATTTTTTATAAAGCGGCAAACGGTCCGGGCCACGCGGAAACGGCCTTTTAAGGCGGGCGATCGGCTTTATCATTATTCCGGCTTGCGAACCAAGCAATGCCGGAAGTTGTTAGAAACCGATTGCATATCGGTTGCCGATATCTTGATCGATAAAAAGGGCGACGTCTATATCGACGGCCGTTGCATGTTCGAAAGCATGAAAGAATCGTTTGCATTCGCGGACGGTTTTCGACCGTTGGGCGAAGCATGGGCGCGCATGTTGGAATTTGTCAAGATGAATCATGGCTTGCCGTTCAAGGGTCAATTAATCAAATGGTAAAGGGGGCGACATGTATCGAAAGGGCGCGATATTTTCGGATGATCGGGTTTATCGTTATTCATTGTGGAGGTTTTGGGACCGTTCAAAAAGCGGGTTGAACGGCGCCGTTGTTTTTGTTGGGTTGAATCCGTCGACGGCGGACGAAACGAACGACGATCCGACCGTCAGGCGTTGCATTAACTATTCGCGGGATTGGGGTTTCGGCGGGTTGGTAATGTTAAATATTTTTGCGTATCGGTCGACCGACCCGAAAAATTTAAAACAAATTGAAGACCCGATCGGACCGCAAAACGATTTGACGATCAAGAATATAAGTAGTCATGCCGCCGTTACCGTTGCGGCATGGGGCGCGCATGGGGACCTTTTAAATCGCGGTTTCAAAGTAATGTCGTTATTGACAAGGCCGCATTATTTGGCATTGACCAAAGACGGCGCGCCGCGGCATCCATTGTATTTAAGAAAAGATTTAAAACCCATTCCGTTTGAAAAGGGGACGCCATGAATAAAATTATAATCATATGTTTATTCTTGTTCGGGTTCGGCGGTTGTTTGACGGTTAACCATCGAATTTTTATGGGGCCGGGGTCTTATATAGTTATTCCCGGCGACGGCGACGTCGAACCGGAACCAAAGGAACAAACAAAGGACCCGCGGGACGAATCAGTCGAGAGGACATAGGGGAATGCAAAGCATTTCCGTATTAAAAGGCCGACACGCGGGCCGACCGATTGCGATAATGGGCGGGGGGCCGAGTTTAGCGGACGATCTAAAACGCATACCGCGAGACGCCGTCAAAATATCTGTCAATCAACATGCGTTATATATTACCGGCGCCGATTATGTTGTCACGTTGGACGATCCGACGGGGGACCCGGTCGCGATAAAAATGTTTAACCGAGTAAAGGGCGCGCTGATCGGCAAGGCGGAAGGGCATGTCGATTATTTGTTTGATGTCCGATTTTGGTATGGCCAAAGCGGGCATTCCGCCGCATGGGTCGGGTGTTACATGGGCGGGGACCCGGTTTTATTATGCGGTATGGATTTATATCAAGGGCCAAAAATGTATTGTGAGGAAGTCGAGGACCCGGCCGGCGCGATCGGGTTGAAAAATAAACCGTTAAAAAATCATGTTAATAATTGGCGATCGGCCTTTTCAAAATGCCCGAATGCCGAACGAATACGCGCAATGTCGGGGCCATTGGTTGACGTTTTCGGAATCTATTAAATGGAAGTAACATGCAATCGATTGTCAGAATGGACCGGGATCACACGCAGGGTTATTAAAAAGCGCCTTGATAGTTTGACGCCGGTCGGCAAGGGTCCAGGCAACGCGATCTTGTGGGAGTCGCGCGAAGCATTGCCATTGATATACGCGCCGGCGGCGAAGGTTATCGCGGACAATGGATCGGGAAATTGGGCGGAAGAACGCGCCCGGTTAGCAAAGGAACAGGCCGACGGGCAAGCGTTAAAGAACGCGAAGGATCGCGGCGAATTGATCCCGGCGTCAAAGGTCGCGGAAACATGGGGGCGGATTGTAACAGCGGCGAAATTGCAATTTTTAGCGTTGCCAGACAGACTAAGCCAATTGCTTGAAACGGCAAAATCGATTGACGACCGGCGCGCGTTGATCGATGCGGAAGTTAAGACGATCCTGGTCGCATTGTCGGACGACAAGGACCCGGACCTTAAACCTTTAAAAGCAAAACCGAAGCGGAAGGCGAAAAAGAAAACGAAACCCAAAAAGAAAAAAACGCCGGCCAAGCGGAAACCGGCGGCGAAGAAAAAAGTAGGGAAGAAAAAGGCCGCGAAATCGAAAAAGAAGAAAGCAAGGTCAAGCATGGCTTGATGTAGCAAGACCCGGCACGATTAGGCGGGGCGACATACGGCAAGACAGGTCAAGGAACCATTAATCTTTTATCAGGGGGTGTTATCATGCGGGTTGCTAAAGTAAATTTAAGAAGTGTTTCACCTTATAGTCAATCGAGATTTCACGACACAGAAAAATTAGACAAGGAAATTCCGAAAGATTACGAGGATCGGACATGGCGGGAACGGTTGCACGTTGACAAGGACGACAACGTCTTTATTCCGCCGATGGCATTTAAAAACTGTATAGCGGAAGCGGCGAAGTTTTTGTCGATCCAGATTCCGGGAAAAGGAAAGGCTACATATACAAAACATTTTGAAGCGGGGGTTTTGGTTACTGACCCGTTGAACCTGGGCATTAAGAAGGCGGACGTTCAAGGCGAATGGTTATTCGTCCCGGCCGACGGAATGCGAGGCGGAAAAAAGCGCGTAATGAAATGCTTTCCAATTATTCACGAATGGGGCGGGACCGTTGTTTTTTATGTTCTTGACGAAACGATAACGGCGGACGTTTTTGAAAACCATATCGGCGAAGCGGGGAAGTTTATCGGCGTCGGTCGTTTTCGTCCGCGAAACAATGGTTTTTATGGCCGGTTCGAAATCGAAAGCGTTGTTTGGGAACAATGATTCGCGGCACGATTCGGCGGAGCATGGCGGAATTCGGCGTAACACGTTGGGGCGGGATACGGCAATGCAAGACAAGGCAATATTAACTTTTAAAAAAAGGGGTTGAAAATGAATAAAGGCGATTTTGAATTAAGCATTGACACAATGTTGGTTTATGAAAAACTGATAACGATAGGGGAAGGGGAAACGATCATATATGAAGACATATCGGCTATTATACACCGCGACATAATGGAATGCCGTCATATTTTAGATTCAGCGCGACGAAAGGCATTAAATCAAGACCGGATCGTTTTCGATTGCGTCCGAAATGTCGGTCTTAAAAGATTAGATGATAAATTGATCGCATGTATAGGGGACGGAGTTATCCCAAAATTGCGTCGCGCGATCCACAGGGGCCGGAAAGCGTTACATTGCGTCAAGGATTTTGATTCTTTGTCCAATGTTGAAAAAGTCAAACATAACGCGAGCCTTGCGGTTTTGGGCGCGGTTGCCGTGTTCACAAAGCCGAAAAAGGTCGCAAGGTTGGAAGCGTCAATCAAGGATTCGCCGAGGTTGTTGTCATTACCGGAAACATTCGAACTGTTTAAATAGTACGGCAAGGCGGGACGCGACGCGACCAGACACGTTTTTGCGAGATGACGCATAATGTTGCGAGTCAAGGCAAGAAAACCAAAGGGGCGTAATGTCAAAAGATAATTGGCAAGATGGATTGACGGCGGAATTAAGATCGCAGATTCAAAGGTCGGCCGACGATATTTTCGCCCTTATTCAAAACATGGATATCGGTTTAAATGCAAGAAAGAAAAATAATATCTTAATTATTCAAAACGTGAACGTAAAACAGGAAGGCGACGTCGTCCCAATCGATCCCGACGACCTTTATTTGCAGATCATAAAGGAAATAATAAAAGTCGGGGGCATTAAGACGTTTTTAAAAATTGTTTATGATCGGTTTATATCGCATTGCGGAACAAAGGCCGCGGCAAGTCGTCAATTGGGCGTATCGTTAAGGTCATTATATAATTACAAAAAGAAAGGGGCCGAATAATGCAACAACTGGCCATTGACTATAATTACACCGATCCGAACGTTGAACAGGTTCGCGCCGAGGTTATTTCATTATGGGCGCCGCCGCCGGCGATCACCGTCGCGGAATGGGCGGAAGAAAACCGCATCTTGTCGGCGGAAAATTGCGCGTTGCCGGGACCGTATCGCGTCGCGGTTACGCCGTTTATCCGGGAACCCCTGGAATGCGTTACCGACCAGGACATTGAAAAGGTTGTTATGCAAAAAAGCGCACAAGTCGCATGGACCGACGGCGTTGTCAATAACGTTGTCGGGTATTATATCGACCATGATCCGGCGCCCATGTTGACGCTATTCCCAACCGATAACATGGGGAAACGATATTCGAAAGAAAAGCTTGACCCGATGATCCGGGATTGCAAGGCGTTAAACGGCAAGGTCGCGGAAAAGAAATCGCGGGATTCTAAAAACACTATGACGTCTAAGAATTTTAAGGGCGGACACCTTGAGCTTGTCGGATCAAATTCGCCCGTCAATTTGTCGTCGTCGCCGATCCGCGTTGTTATTATCGAAGAACCGGATCGATGCGCGGCGAATAGCGGGGGCGAAGGAAATTCAATTAAATTGACGATTGAACGATCGAAATCGTTTCATAATCGAAAAATCATCCTTGGCGGATCGCCGACAATCAAGGGCATGTCGGAAATTGAGCGCGAAATGAATATGTCGGACAAGCGTTATTATTACGTCCCATGCCCTAAGTGCGGCGCTTTTCAAAGGCTTAAATGGTCAATGGTTATTTGGGATAAGCAACCCGGCCGGGATCATCCTGTTTTCGGCGACCATGTCCCGGAATCGGCGCGGTTGCGTTGCGATCATTGCAAAGGCGAATTTTCGAACGCGGAAAAGAATCAAGCGTTGTCAAGGGGCTATTGGGAAGCGACCGCGGAGTTTACCGGAACGGCCGGTTTTTATATCAACGAATTATATTCCCCTTTTCCAAAAGCGAAGTTGTCAGATATCGCGGCGAAGTTTTTAGAAGCAAAGAAGGTATTAAAAGCCGGCGATCCATTGTTAATGATTACATTTGTCAATACTTCACTTGGCGAAACATGGGAAGAAAAAGGCGAAGGCGCTGAAAAAGACGACATTATCGACCGGGTCGAAACATACCGCAAAAGCGATATCGATCCCGGCGTTTTGGTCATTACCGCGGCCGTTGATGTCCAGGACGACCGCCTTGAATATGAAATCGTCGGTTGGGGCATTGGCGAAGAAACATGGTCGCTTGATTATGACGCGATCGAAGGGGACCCGGAACGCGCGCCAGTTTGGAAGGCGCTTGACGAGGTCCTTGAAAAGAGGTTCACGCGGAACAAAATCGATTTGCGGGCATCTTGTGTTTGTATCGATTCGGGGGCGCATACGAACGCGGTTTATAAATACGTCTTACCGCGGCAGGTCCGCCGGGTATATGCGATCAAGGGTTCGTCGAAGGAAGCGGAACCGATTGTCGGCCGGCCGTCGAAAAGATCATTAATGAAGGGATTGAAATTATATCCGGTCGGAACGGACACCGCGAAAACGGTTATAATGGGCCGATTGAAGATAGAAGAACCGGGGCCGGGTTACTGTCATTTCCCGGATCATTACCCGGACGAATTTTTCAAGCAATTGACGGCGGAAGAATTGGTCACGCGTTATAGGAACGGGGTCGCCCGGCGCGTATGGAAGAAAAAGCGGCCGCGAAACGAAGCGTTGGATATCCGGGTTTATAATTTGGCGGCGTTTAATATTTTGAACCCTAATTTTACAAAGATCGCGCGCAATTTAAAGGCAAAGGAAGCAAGGGCTAAAGACAAACCGGATACACCGAAGGAAAAAGAAGCCGTTGTCCCGCGCGGGCGTCGACCCGGCCGGCGGCGTAATTATGTCAATCG
>Ga0180431_10001347_pt1 | contig 34667 bp, 13 predicted proteins | sample SS_ome_11_FD_132459 | JGI IMG/M metagenome (GOLD analysis project Ga0180431, IMG submission 132459) | Hypersaline lake sediment archaeal communities from the Salton Sea, California, USA - SS_1_MS_1 metaG | ecosystem: Environmental > Aquatic > Non-marine Saline and Alkaline > Hypersaline >... | reverse complement strand
TGATCTCAATATTGACAATATAACAATATCGAACAGCGCCGATTTTGACCTGAACGGAAATAATCTCATTATCCATGAAGATTTTACTAATTTGGCCGACTTTACCCATTCAAACGGCACGGTCACTTTTGCCGGGACGGAAGAGTCAAATATATCAGGCGATACCACTTTCTACGACTTCACCTGCGAAACGGCAGGGAAACAGCTCACATTCGAGGTCGGCTCCACGCAGGTTGTGGAAGGCACACTCACGCTGAACGGACAAGCCGAAGGGACGGAGATAGTCCTCGGGAGCGATTCACCGGGTATAAGATTCAATCTGCAGGTAGCGAGCCCTCAAACCGTATATTTCGTAGACGTTTCGGATTCGGAAGTGACGGGTACCGAAGGGAATGATATTACCGCTAACAGTTCCGTGAACAGCGGCAACAACGACGAAGAAGAAGCCAGCCCGCATTGGATATTCATCACCGGCATTAACGTTTCCGGCACGCTTTATGTTGACGAAGAGGGGACAAAATACAGCGGGGACGAGCTAACGCTGGCCCTCTATCTCAATCAGGTCCTGGCGGATGCCACTACCACGGCCGACGGCGATTTCAGCTTTGCGAACATAATGACCAACCCCGACGACGCGCTGCTTCTTTTCATCGACGGCAGCGGAGATTATGACGCCAACCTGCTTTCCGTTGTTGTTGATTCAGAGACCAATATAGAAGGCATAAGCATGTACACCGGCAAGATCGTGCTGAGTCACGAGACCGCCGGGCCTATGACCAACAGCGTATTGGCTTCGGCGTGGATCGACGATACCGACGTGTTCTATACCATGTCGGGTTTGAATGCCGCGTTCGATGCCGGGCTTGAACTCCGGATACCGGCGGGCAAGACCTATACCCCGGGAGGAGAGGTGACCGCCGGCGATATAGACATAAACGGAACATTCAACCCCGCAGATAACGCCGTGACAGTATCCGGCGACTGGGATGCTACCGGTGGGACCGTCACCACATCAGGGACGATAACCTTCGACGGCACCGGCGAAAGCCTTATTAAAGGTTCAACCACTTTCTATGACTTCACCTGCGAAACGCCGGGTAAACAGCTCACCTTCGAGGCCGGCTCGACCCAGACAGTCCAGGGGAGTTTGACTATCACAGGCACGCTCTCGAATTTGATACGGCTTCGCTCAACTACAAGCGGTGTCCAGTGGTATCTTGACCTGGCCACGCCCCAGAGCGTTTCTTATGTAAACGTGCGGGATTCGAACGCGGGAACGGAAGGCGTAGACCCATCCGTTACGGCGGACCGCTCTATCGGAGGAACATCAAGTTATAATAACCAGAACTGGATATTCATAGATCCCCTGGTCTTATACTGGGTAGGGGAAGTTTCATCTGACTGGAATATTGCGGGCAACTGGTCGCTGGCTTCGGGCGGCGCGGGCGGCGCGGGAGTGCCGGGGGTAAGCTGGCTGGCGAAATTCGATGCGGCATCGGACGCGGACTGCTATTTAAGCGCGGACGTTGAGATAGAAGCGATTGAACTCTTCGGCTACACCGGGACCTTAACTACGGAAGCTTATAATCTTACCATCGACTCGGACGTAAACCTCCAGAGCGGAACAATAGATGCCTCATTATGTCCTGAAGTTAAGATAGGCGGTAACTGGGTCAATTCCGGAGGGGAGTTTATTTTTGGAGAGGGACAAGTGAATTTTAACGCACCGTTCGGAATTGCTCAAACCCTCGATTCCGGAGGAACGGGCTATGGCTGCACCTTCAATAACCTTGTCCATTCAGGAGAGGGGACATTAAGCCTTTCGGGTAATGGTCTGAAGATCGCGGATAGCTTTACTAACCAGGCCGGTGTATTTGACACTAATGATCTCGATGTGTATATCGGAGGTCACTGGACTAACCAGGCTACCTTTATATCCGGAACAGGCACGGTTTATCTTACCAGAGAAAGCGAAGGAACTCAGGTCATAATTTCCGGAGGCAGCCCATTCTATAACCTCGATTATTCTTCGGCGGCATTGCGGCTCGGGAGCGCCTTACAGGTAACCGGCACCCTCACAAGCTCTTTGAGCGCCTTGGACTTGAACGGGTACGATCTCGACTTAACCGGGGCGACATTCTCGAATGAAGGGACCATGAAGCTTAAAGGTAACGAGACTTTAACCGGCTTTACGAATAATATCGGCGCCGGCACTGTCGAATACTATGGGTCCGGCACATACACTGGCTTAACAGCAGGGGACGATTACTATAACCTGGTTATCTCGGGGACCGGCACATTTACCGCCCTGTCTGATCTAGACATAAACGGCAATTTTATCCTGAGAAGCGGCTCCGGAACATTTAACGCTCCTTCGGTAATGAATGTAGCAGGTAATTTTGATCATAAGGGCGGAACGTTTGTCCATAACTCCGGAGAAGTTATTTTTGACGATACGAATAAAGCCTCGATCATCTATGGCGAGACCACCTTTAACGATTTTACCTGCACTGAAGGAGGCAAGACGCTTGTCTTCGAAAAAGAAAAGACCCAGACCATCCAGGGAACTTTAAATCTTACCAAGACCTCGGGGGGCCTTATTAAACTTCTCTCCACGGAAGAAGGGGCCTGGTGGTATATAAGTCTTGCCGGCATCCAGGATGTATCATATGTAAGCGTTAAAGATTCCAATTCCGACACCCAGATAAATGCAAGTAACTCTCTTGATAGAGGCCATAATGTGAACTGGAACTTTACCGACCAGCCGATCCTTTACTGGACAGGAACTACCCCGAGCTGGAATAACGCCGATAACTGGTCTTTGATCTCAGGAGGCGGAGGGGGAGCGGGAGTGCCCGGTGAAGGCTGGTTTGCCATCTTCGATAGCGGCTCATCCCAGGCTTGCGATTTAGACGCTCCTGTCGCCATCGAGATGCTGACCATTTCAGGATATGCGGGGACCTTAACTACGGGCAGTTATGCCTTTGCTGCTGATTCAGACGTAACCATAGAAAGCGGAACGGTAGAGGCCGGTTCTTGTTCTGATTTCAGGGTTGGCGGCGACTTTACCCTCTCCGGAACAGGGACATTTAATGCTCCTGCGGGAAATATGCATGTCGGCGGCAGTTTCAATAGAGCCGCGGGCGCGGCCTTCACGCATAATTCCGGAACGATGCACTTTGACGGAACTCTTCCCGGAAAAACCATTGTCACTGACGGCACCGAGCTAGGTCATGTACGTTTTAACGGGGAAGGGGGAAGCTGGACCCTGCAGGATGACTTAACCTGCCAGAGCTTAAAAGTGCTTGTCGGCGGTGATATTGATAACGAGATCTCTACCCTTATCGATAATGGTAACACCGTAACTGTATATGGGGACATTATTATAGCTGATGATTCCGAGTCTCCCTCCAGTGACGAATATTTTCTCCCCTATGCCCTTAAATCAACGGGAAAATGGATACAGGCAGATGATGGCGACCTCTCCAACCCAAACCTGTTCGGAGTGAGGGCATATCATGGGTTTTGGGTTTGTAACAGGTTCCATGCGCTGGAGATCGCAAATGATGTTACCTCAACCAAGGTCGGCAACGCATATAGGGGTACGGTGACCAGGAAATTGATAATGAAAGAAAATTCAACACTTACCGGCGCTCCGGCGATGCTCATCGTGCCTATTCTGCCCAGCGAGCCTTATGATGAGTACCTTTTTACCGATTTTATCGATATGGCAAGCTCAGCCCAGATATTTACCCCTGGATATGCGGTGCAGGTTAGTCCATATAGCCCCTCTTCGGGCCGCTGCACTTACCATCAAAAGGAACTTACCATTGATGGCAAATTTACCATATGCCAGGGCATATCCACCATTGTAATGACAGGAAATTGGGAGACAAAAGGAGATTTCCTGTTCTATGGCCATTATTCGGCTGACACAGAAGAAGAGGCCCAGATATTGGATACGAATGGGTATGATCTGACTGTAGGCGGCAACCTCTCTCTTGCCATGGGCCATCCCTCGCTCCAATACCAGAATGGGTACTATGCAAAGATCCTGTTTAAGAATGGCACCCATACCGTAGGAGGCGATATTTCCATTGCCGGTAATATTTATCCTACCCAGGGATGGTTCGACTTAGGTTCGTCCACTATCAATGTAGGAGGAGATATTGATTTTACCGGCGCAATCGTGGATGCCGGTAGCGCAGAAATAAACCTCGAAGGCAACTGGGTGAACAGCGGAACATTTACTGCCGGCGATTCTGCGGTCATCTTTGTCGGTGCAGGAGGATCGAACATATTCGGAAACACCACCTTCTATGACCTGACCTGCGAAACTCCGGGGAAACAGCTTACCTTCGAGGCCGGTTCCACGCAGGTTGTGGAAGGTACCCTTACATTGACCGGAGAAATTACCGACAGGGTGATACTGCGTTCCTCGGAGGACGGGACCCCGTGGAACATCAATGCATCCGGTTCCGATGTTCTCTATGCGGACGTGAAAGATTCGGACGCGAGCACCGGGCCCGCCATAATCGCGACGACATCCATAGATAGGGGCAATAACCTGAACTGGGTTTTTGAAGCTCCGCTTATCATATGGACCGGCGCGGGCGCGGACGGCAACTGGACAACAGCCCTGAACTGGATCACGGAAACAGCTCCCGGGGCAGATTCAACGGTCCTTTTTGACGGCGTGAGCGGTCTGGATCCCAATAAAGATTCGACCATAGACGGCTCCTTCGGCGGGACAGTGGCATTCCTGATCATGGACGGCTACACGGGCACGATCACTCAGGATACCGATCTTGCCGTAACAGGAGACTATGTCCAGACATCGGGCACTTTTATTTCGGATCCCGCTCAGGCGTTCTCCGTGGGAGGAAGTTTCAGCATACCGGACGCCGCGGACAGCTTCAACCGCTACACCGGCGGCGGAACGGACCCGGATACCGATCCTTACGTGATATACGATGTGTACGGCCTCCAGGCGATGAAGTGCGATCTGGACGCGCACTACATCCTCAACAACGATATTCCCGCGGGCGTGACCCTGAACTGGAACGACGGGATGGGCTTTGAGCCGGTCGGCATTTCAAGCGACTTTATCGGCACGCTTGACGGGCAGGACCACATAATAACAGGTCTTTTTATAGATAGGCCCGATGAGGATTACGTCGGCATGTTCAGTTACACCGGTAACGGCAGCGAAATAAGCAATGTCGGCCTGGCAGGGGTCGATATTACGGGGCATAATTGCGTCGGCGGCCTGGCCGGAGTGAACAGTAACGGTTCAATAGCCGCATGCAGCGCGGCGGGCAATGTGAACGCGACCGGAGACTGCGTCGGCGGCCTGGTGGGAGCTAATGCCGGTGGTTCGATCATCGATTCCTGCGCGACAGTGGCCGTAGACGGGAATGGTCTTTATATCGGCGGGCTTGTCGGCACGAATGCCAACGGTTCAATAGAAGCGTCCCATGCCGCGGGAAGCGTAAGCGGAAGCGGCTCCCACAGTCCCTATGTCGGCGGCCTGGTCGGGTATAACAGTTTCGGTTCGATCACCGGATGCTATGCGACAGCGAGCGTAAGCGGAAACGACAGCTATGTCGGCGGCCTGGTCGGGGGCAACAGGGGCACCGTAGAAAACTCTTATGCCACAGGCAACGTGAACGGGGATACCGGTATTGGCGGCCTGGTCGGCTTTAATTATGAAAACTCTACAATACAAAATTCATATGCGACAGGCGAAGTGAGCGGGGATCTAAGCGTCGGAGGGCTGGTCGGCCTTAATCATGGTTTGATAAGCGATTCCTATGCCGTGGGAAGCGTGAACGGCACAGGGGAAGTCGGCGGATTTGTCGGAAAGAATTACACGGAAGACGGGATTATTATTATCAACAATTGTTACGCATCTGGCAATGTGGAAGGGGATTTATATGTCGGCGGTTTCGTCGGATACAACTATGCCGGGACCGGAACGGCTGACATCACCGATTGTTATGCGGTCGGCAGCGTAACAGGCACGACCGATGTCGGCGGCTTTGCCGGACATGATGACGGCGCGATCTACGATAACTGCTGGTGGATCGCCAACGGCGCGACATCCGGTGTAGGCAACGTGGATCCCGATCCCGCGGGCGTGTTCGAGGAACCCCTCGGCGCCAAGGCCTTCAAGGTCTATGACCACAGCCACCCGGTCTACTGGGTAGACGGCGATCCCGAGGGAGCGCCTGCCTGGAACTTCGATGTCGCCGGCGACGGGACAATAGGTGTCTGGATAATGGCGGGTTACCCGCACCTCCAGATGGAACATTCGCTGGTGATAACGAATGTCATTGAGCTGCAGCTCATGGAGATAGACCTCTCGGCCGAATATACCATCGCCAACGATATCGACGCCTCGGAGACGGCCGAATGGAACTATGTTCCTGCGGGGGATCATTACACCGGCTTTACTCCCATCGGAAAAGACATTTATGGCGGTACATTCAAAGGAAGCCTTGAAGGCGCGGGTTATACCATAACAGGGCTTTACATAAACAGGCCTGATCCTTCTATCCACAGGGAGGAAGGGGTGGGCCTCATCGGCTGTTTCGACAACCTGGGCGGTTCAAGCCATATCAGTAATCTCGGCCTGATCGATGTCGATATAACCGGGCGCGGAGAGTATACCGGAGAAGGTCCTGAGAGTGTCGACTATGACTGGGGAGACGGCGGTTTGGTAGGCATAAATGGCGGCGGTACGATAACAAACTGTTATGTAACAGGTAATGTGACCGCGGGCGACGGGGCCGGCGGCCTGGTCGGCTGGAATATTAATGGAATAATAACCAACTGTCATGCAGTCGTAAATGTGCAGGGGGGAGACTACTTTATCGGCGGCCTGGTCGGGAGGATCGGGTGGAGTGGTGTTGGCGGCAGTGTAACCCATTCCTACGCGAAGGGCAGCGTAAGCGGGAATTATTGTGTCGGCGGCCTGGTGGGATATGTTATGGATACGAGCGCGGTATCCAACTCTTATTTTACGGGGAACGTGAGCGGAGATGTACATGTCGGCGGCCTGGTCGGGTATAATTTTGCCTCTTATGGCGGAGCGATCACTGTTGACAATTGTTACGCGACCGGCAGTGTAATAGGAAATGAGTTTGTCGGCGGCCTGGCGGGAACCAGTTGGGCTGTGGACGGAACTATCAGTGTGGCGAACTGTTATTCGGCCTGTGATGTTACGGGAGAGATTGATGCCGGCGGATTTACGGGACATGATACGGGCTCTTCCTACGTGTCCAACTACTGGATGAAGACGGACTTCCACAACGCCGGGCTTGACGATACCGGCAACGACGGCGACAGGGAAGGGATCACCTCCAGAAGCGATGTCCGGATGAAACAGCAGGCCACGTTCGAGGGCTGGGATTTTACCGGTACCTGGACGATAGACGAAGACACCTCCTATCCTTATTTTATGGACCAGGCGTCCCTGTACACGGAATGGACGTGGGACGGCGACGGCGACGGCACGAGTTGGGAGGATCCGCTGAACTGGGATAAAGACTCGGGTTATCCGGACGATATCTACGACAAGGTCCTTATAGATACGGGCGGCGCGATCATCACGACCCCGTTCGGCGACGGACTTGCCATTGCCAAGCTGACGCTCGGGGAGAACTTCTCCGGCACGGTGCAGTGCTCGGACAGCTTTACGCTCGATAATGTGAGCGGCGTGTTCGGGGTGACCATCTCCAGTCCGGACGCGGCGCTTGACATCAGCGGCAGCGATTTCACTCTCAACGGTTTCTTCATAAACGAAGGCACTTTCCGGCTACATGGCGATGAGGTCCTGACCGGGTTTACCAACGACATGGACTCTGGAAAGGTTGATTATTACGGGACCGGCAGCTATCCGGGCCTTCTTGCGGGAGATGCCTATTATGATCTTGAGATATCGGGAGGGGGCACCTATACGCTGGATGAGGCGCTTGACGTCAACGGCGACCTGAGGATCTCCTCCGGCACGCTGGATGTCTCCACGGATAACCATGCCGTGAATATCGGCGGGAGCTTTGTGAATAGCGGCGATTTTAACGCCCGGGAGGGCCTGGTGACATTCGACGGCGCGTCACAGGGCAATATCATCCAGTCCGGAGGGTCGTCTTTCTTCTTCCTGACCATAAACGGGTGGGGCGGATGGATCCAGGTCGGTGATCTTGACGTCGTTTATGATTTTAATATCTATACAGGCAACTTCACATCATCGCCCCTGAATGCCTTCACCGTCGGGCACAGCTTCAATATCGGCAACCTTACCATCGGCGGCCTCGCTGGAGATGTTATTGTTATCGCCACGGCGCCGAGCGGAGATATGTACGTCGGCGGTTCATTCACAGGCACTCTCGGAAGCATGAACCCGCTGTATCAGGAGATAACCGGACTGAATAACATAGCTATGTGGGACGGCTCACGCTGGAACAGTCTGGCGGGAGGTTTGGATGGCCCCGTTTTCGCCATTACCGTGGATGGCGATGATGTCTATGTAGGCGGTGATTTTGAGGCCACTTTTGGCGGTGGAACATCTCTCAACCATATAGCCAGGTGGGACGGATCAAGCTGGGGCGCCCTGGGAGGGGGCCTGGACGGCACGGTATATTCGATTGCCGCAAGCGGCACGGATATCTATGCCGGGGGCATTTTCGCAACCCCGTTCACCAATATAGCCAGGTGGGACGGGGCGAACTGGAACGCGCTGGGCGCGGGCCTGAACGGTCTTGTTGTTTCCGTCGCCATGGACTCAGCCAGCAATGTCTATGCCGGCGGGCTTTTTACCGCCACCGGCGACGATGCGACCGCCCTGAACTATATAGGCATGTGGGACGGCCTGGCCTGGAACGCCCTGGGGAGCGGATTGAACAACTTCGTGTCGTCAGTCGCCGTGGACGGCGACGATAACGTTTACGCCGGGGGCAATTTCACCGCCACAGGCGGCGACGCGACCGCCCTGAACTATATAGGCATGTGGGACGGCCTGGCCTGGAACGCCCTGGAAGAAGGGTTAAGCGGAGAAAAGATCCTCGCGCTTGACGCCGTATGGGTCACTGTGACCGTTGACGATGTCACGGGAAATATCTATGCCGGCGGCTCGTTCAAAGCGACCGCCGACGGGGAAACCGTCCTGTACGGCACGGGCATGTGGGACGGCCTCAGCTGGCACGCCCTGGGAGAAGGCCTGCTGGCCGAAGACGTGGAAACAGATGCTGTCAGATCGATCGTTATAGATGGCTCCGGTAATATCTACGCCGGCGGCGAATTCCTTCAGAACAGCAGTGAAGTCATCTTCAACAATCTGGCCAAGTGGGACGGAACGAGCTGGAGCACTTTCGTGAACCCGGCCTTCAGCCGCTTCACCGGGTCCGGCACAGAGGGCGACCCGTACCTGATCCACGACGTGTACGGCCTCCAGGCGATGAAGTGTTACTCCGGCAGGCATTTCGCGCTGAATAACGACATCAACGCCGCGGGCATCGAGGAATGGAACGGCTCCCACGGTTTAGACCCCATAGGAAGCGATGAGGTTGAGCTGGCCAATGCGTCGACCGTATATGACGTATTTACCGGTACCCTCGACGGCAATAATAACATGATCACGAATCTTCTCATCGATACGGGCCACGATTTCGCGGGGCTTTTCGGCCGGACCTCCGGCGGCGCCGAACTGAAGAACATCGAGCTGGAGAGCTGCGTTATTGCGGGCGATGACTATGTGGGGACCCTGGTGGGTCAGAACAGGGGCGCTATCTCCAACGTCCACGTCACCGCCGGGGCAAACGGCAGGGTGACGGGGCATCAGTACGTCGGCGGCCTGGTCGGGATGAACGGTGAATATATAGAGGGTAGTAATGATATCCCGGGCGGCAATATTTCGGGTTCCTCCGCCGGCTGCATCGTAGAAGCAGTTGATAATAACGATTACGTCGGCGGCCTGGTCGGGTATAACATCTTCTCCGGCGAGCATGTCGAAGGCGTTTATACCATTACCAATGTTATCAGCAACTCTTACGCCGATGCCGCAGTAAGCGGAGCCGGCTATGTCGGCGGCCTGGTCGGGATGAACTTTTTAGCCAGAGATATAGGAGAAGAGCTCGCGGGCACGAGCATCACCAACTGCCATGCCGGCGGGACAGTGACCGGATTTGAGTCATACATCGGCGGCCTGGTCGGTCTTAATGAAACAGGCGGGACCATTGCCTATTCCTATGCCACCGGCGATATAACCGGGGGAGCTGTCGGGTGCACCGGCGGATTTGTAGGGCTTAACAAAGGCACCATATGGAGATGTTACGCCACCGGCAGCGTAAGCGGCGGTTACCAAGGCAGCGGCGGTTTTGCCGGTGTTAGTTTTTCTGGCACCTTTTCTGAGCCTGCCGTTATCAGCCAATGCTATTCCACGGGAGAGGTGGAGGGCGACGAATGGACCGGCGGGTTTGTCGGGTATGCCTATAACAGCGAGATCTCCGACTGTTATTCCAATGGCGATGTGACCGGCTCCGATATGGTCGGCGGTTTTGTCGGGTATTATGATACGCCCGAAAGCGGCGAGATCTCAGGCTGCTATTCCAGCGGCCTGGTGACCGGCGGCACCAATGTCGGCGGGTTCATGGGCTATTTCGAGGACTTCGCGACCCCGCCCACGTCCAATTACTGGCTGAGGGATACCGGTTATAACGAAACTCTTTACGCTATCGGCAATATACCGGGCGATTTGAGTGCGGGGTATGTGGACCCGCGATCCGACATCCAGATGAAACAGCAGGCCACATTCGTAGGATGGAATTTCAAGGGCGTCTGGACGATAGATGAAGGCGTGGATTACCCGCGCTTACTGTACGAAGTGATATACATCTGGTCGGGAGTAGCCGGGGACGGGGACTGGACAACCCCGGAAAACTGGAGCGTAAATTTGATCCCGCCTTTGGATTATCCCGACGACGCGGCCGACAGGGCCTTGATCGACGCGACATCCGATCTTATTACGACGCCCGCGGAGCTGGAACTGGGCGGCCTGTACCTTGGCACGGGTTACGACGGAACTTTGTTCCTCGAGGGCGACCTGGCGATATACGGCGATTATATCCAGGTGGGCGGGACGCTTTTCTGTCCGGATCCCCTTGCCTGCGCCTTCACTGTCGGGGAAAGCTTCTCTCTGGAGGGAGGCACGTTCCATCGTTTCACGGGTTCCGGCATTTCTGAAGACCCCTATATGATATACGACGTGTACGGTCTCCAGGCGATGAAATGCTACCCGGCGGCGCATTTCGGGCTCAATAACGATATTGATGCAAGCAGCACGTCCGCGTGGAACCCGGAAGATCCCGGCTGTTTGGGGTTTGATCCGGTAGGGAGTTACCCGACGTATGGTTTCTCCGGCGCCCTCGAAGGAAACGGCCACGTCATAACGGATATTTTCATAGACAGGACGACCGAGAATAACATCGGCCTGTTCGGCTGGCTGGCGGACGGCGCCGCGATAAGCGGTGTCGGCCTGGAAGGCGGCAGCGTGACGGGATTCGAGCATGTCGGCGGGCTGGCCGGATATTGTGCTGCTAGTTTAGGCGGAGCTATCTCTATCAGTGATTCTTATACGGCCTGCGAAGTGAGCGGGAATATGTTCGTCGGGGGTCTGATCGGCTTCAGTAACGTTTCTACCAGCGCCGGTTCGAATCTTTTTATAGATAATTGCCGTGCGCACGGCACTGTGACGGGGGGCGTCAAAACCGGCGGCCTTATCGGGTTCAGCCAGACCTTTAGCGACTCGTCCACGACCATCACCGATTCGTGCGCGACCGGCGACGTAAACGGGAATGAGGCAGTCGGCGGCCTGATCGGAGCGGTTGAGAGCGCATACGGTATTTCAAGTGTCACCATAACCGGCTCGCATGCGTCCGGCAGCGTAACGGGAACCGGTGGTTCTGTCGGCGGCCTGGTCGGATCTGTCTCGGCTCGTGCTGGGTTCGCCTCCGTCGCCATCAGCGATTCCTATTCGACCGGCGACGTGGAGGGGGTTTCCAACTTCGTCGGCGGCCTGATCGGGCGGCTTGTTGCGGACGGAGTTATCCTCGAAGTCGGCGATTATAACGCCTCGGTCGCGGTTGAGAGGTGCTTCGCGGATTGCGCCGTAAGCGGAGGGGCGCCTCTCTTCACGGGCGGCCTGATCGGAGGCAGCTATATCTATGAGGATCCCGATGATGCGACTGTCTCCGTCAGCGAGTCGTACGCGGCGGCGCCCATTACAAGTGAAAGCGGCGGTTTTGTCGGTTACAACGGCGGGAACTGTTCATACTCCGACTGCTTCTGGGATTATGAAGCGGCGGATCTGCCCGAGGCGCAGGATTCAAGTTCCGGGGACGTCGACGGCATAACCGGAAAAACCACCTGCGAGATGAGACAGGAAGCCACCTTTACCGGCAGCGGCTGGGATTTCTCGAACGACGGCGCCGGCATTTACGGCGACTGGATCATGGCGGGTTACCCGCGCCTCACGATAGAGTACTCGACCGCCATAACCAGCGTTTATCAATTGCAGATGATGGCGCTTGACCTGGCGGCAGATTATATCCTTGCCAATGACATCGACGCCTCGGGAACGGTCCAGTGGAACTGCGACGGCACCAGCTACCTGGGTTTTGACCCGGTCGGGGAGGATGGAAATCCCTTCACCGGCACCTTTGACGGCGCCGGCCATGTCATAACAGGCCTTCGCATAAGCAGGTCGACCGAAAGCGACGTCGGCCTGTTCGGTTACGCCGGCGGAGCAACGATAACCGATGTTGCTCTGGAGAATGTCGGCATCTCCGGTGATCTTGACGTGGGCGCGCTGGTCGGGCATAGCTGTCTTGGAACAGTTGTAACAGATTCCTGCGTATCCGGCGGAGAGATAGGTGGCGCCTCACTCATAGGAGGATTGGTCGGATTTAACGAAAGCGGCGGGGTCATAGAAAACTCTTACGCGATCATAGATGTGACCGGCAATAGCATAGTGGGGGGCCTGGTCGGACGCAATCATGAATCCAGTATAGCGAACTCTTACGCGGCCGGGTATGTGCGCGGCAGCCCGGCGGGAGGGTTGGTCGGGATCAATGCGGCCGGGACCATAACGGACTCTTACGCGACCGGGGACGTAACCGGCAGCTGGGCAACCAGCAGCTATGTCGGCGGCCTGGTCGGGGCTAATATAGCAGAGGGCCTCATAAATAATTCCTACGCGACCGGCAGCGTGACCGTCACCTTCACCGGCGGATATGCAGGCGGGCTGGTTGGATTTGCTTCAATAGGAACGATCATGAACGCCTACGCGACCGGTAATATAAGCGATGAAAGCGGGACGGGCACTATCGGCGGCCTGGTCGGAGGACAGGACGGAAGCGGCCCCGAATATTTATACGATAATTGCTGGTGGATCCAGAACGGCGCGGTGACAGGTGTCGGCAGCGAGGACCCGGATCCGGCGGGTGTGTCCGAGGAACCCCTTGGCACCAGGGCTTTCAAGATATTCGACCACAGCCACCCGGTCTACTGGGAAGACGGCATCGTCGGCGTTACGCCCGCGTGGGACTTCGATATCCCCGGCGACTGGATCCTGACAGGTTACCCGCATCTTCAGATGGAATGGTCCGAGACCATCACCAGCGTCTACGAGCTCCAGATGATGGCGCTCGGTCTCGACGCGGATTATACCCTCGCGAATAATATCGACGCTTCGGAAACGGCCGGGTGGAATTGGACCGGCTCGGGCGACGATTATTTCGGATTCAAGCCGGTCGGGGACGATATAACCCCGTTCGGCGGCACTTTTGACGGGGGTGATCACATCGTGGACGGTCTTACCATAGACAGGCCCGATGAGGATTGTATCGGTCTGTTCGGCTACGCGGGCGCGGACAGCGAAATACGTAACGTCGGCATCCATAACGCCGACGTGACCGGCGGACAGGTCCTCGGCGTCCTGGTCGGCGCGAATGCCGGCCTGATAGAGGATTCCTTCGCTACCGGCAGCCTGACCGGTATTTCCACCGCTCCCCAGCCTGCCATGATCGGCGGCCTGGTCGGGCAAAACTGCTCCAACGGCAGTTTGATCTCACGCTCTTTCGCGAATGTGGACGTCAATGCGGCGGACTACCTCTTTGTCGGCGGTCTGGTCGGATACAACGGGAATGTGGATGATGTCCAACAGGCCAGGATAGAGGACTGTTACGCGAAAGGTGACGTGAACGGCAACCAATATGTCGGCGGCCTGGTCGGCTACAATAACGCCAGCCTGATAGAGAACGCCTACGCTTCGGGGGCCGTGAGCGGCACTCCCGGACTGGCCGGCGGACTGGTCGGTCTGGCTGATAATGGCGGCACCACGACAAATTCATACTGGGACATCGAAACCACGGACCAGCTCACAAGCGCCGGCGGAGAGGGCAAGACTACTGCCGAAATGAAGCAGCAGGCGACGTTCGACGACGATGACGATATAGACGACTGGGATTTCGACACGGTCTGGAAGATAGTGGAGAACGGGACGTATCCTTATTTCCGGTGGCAGGGCCTAATTTTCGGAACGGTGTACACCGACTGCACGGGGACGAATGTTCTGGGAGACGCTAACATCGTCCTTGCCGTGAACGGTTCCCGTTACGACGATTGCGACACGGACGTCGCCGGTCAATATTATTTCTTCACGAGTAGTGGAATCGAAAGAAACGACACGATCCTGGTATATATAAACGATAATGTTCTGGACGGAAACACGTTGACCGTGATCGGGGATTGGGATGTGGAAGATCTTGATATCTGCGGCGACAGCGTCATAGTTCGGAGTGAAATGGGCTCCGTGATGGGCGCACACGACTTTTTACGCGCGTATGTCGCCGGCAGCGGCGATATGCTTTATGAGGTAACTGTGGGTGTGGACGGCATATTAGACGTAAACGGCAGTTTCATCATCTGGGACAGTCATGCCTTCAACGGCAGCACGGACATGAACGTAGGAGGAAGTTGGATAAATAACGGCGTCTTTTTCCATGACAACGGCACCGTTACCCTTGACAGCCTCGTGGGCGGCGACATTCTCTCCGGCGGATCGAGTTTTTACAATCTCACCGTTGACAGCGAAGGCGAAGACTCTTTTTACATGCTCATGGATCCTCTTGTCGTCGAGGGGGACTTCGTTCTTTACGGTTGTAAGGACTTCAACACGGACTCATACAACATGGCAGTCGGTTCCTATTCCCAGACGGGAGGAAGGCTCACCAATACCGGCGCGGAGATGACCTGTAACGGCGACTTCTCCGTCACGGGAGGGAGCTATACCGGGCTCCCGGGATCGACGCTGATATTGGACGCGACCGCTAAAGTTGACAACGACCTCCTTTTTGACGCAGGGGGCGACACGGGAGAGCCGGTTTACTTCCATAACATTATCTTCAGGAACTCATCGGATGACGACGATAAGACCGTCACCCTGGGGTCCGGCACGTTCCTTTTTACCGGTGACTTTTGCCTGAGCGCCGCCGGGTCTAAGGGAATAACGGTCAACGCCGCGGATAACAGCCCCGACATCTTTATCATGGGGAATATCGGCACTCCGGACGCCCCCGGAGGCGGAGGAGACCCCGGGGAGCTGATACTGAACGGCGGGTTTGAGAATGGCGAGGACTTCTCGCCGTGGGAAATATTCATGGGGGTGGGAGTCTGGATGACGCTTGAGTGCGTCGGAGCCCCGCTTGACGGCCTTGCCCACTCCGGGGATTGGGTGGGACTTTCAGTTAATGGCAACAACCCCTCCGGCCTGATGCAGCAGTTCGATCCCTCGACTATCTCGGGCCTTACATTCTATACATACAACTACATGGAGCCCAGCCCGACCATAATGGTTTTTGTCCAGACCGGGCCGAATGTCGAAACCGACTGGGCGCTTCTGGATACGATCCAGGGGACCGGGGATCTGCCGCAGGGACCTCTTCCCCGGGGCGAGACCCCGTATAACGAACACGTCTATACCGATTTCGCGGCTTACGGAGACATACAGGGTCTCATATTCATGGCCACCAACGAGACCGGTTACCTGATCTTTGACGATGTTTCCATGACCGGCGGCGGTGGCGGTGGTGGCGGTACCGGTGAAAGATCGATCAGCGCCGGAGGCGGCACCTGGACGATAAGCGGCGACGCCGACTTCAGCGATATCACGTTCAATGCCGATGAAAGCACGGTCGTTTTCGACGATAATACCAAACCTTCGCATATCTCCGGGTCCACCGAGTTCCACGATCTTACTTGCACAACCCCCGGGAAAGAACTGATATTTGGAGCAGGCACGACCCAGACGATAGGCGGCACCCTCACTCTGGACGGACAGGCCGAAGGGACGGAGATAGTCCTGGGGAGCGATTCGCCGGGCACCCGGTTCAACCTGCAGGTCTCCTCTGCACAGACAGTGAGCTACGTGAACGTGTCCGATTCCGAGGCCCTGGTTTGTAGTATCGCCGCGGAACATTCCATAGATAGCGGTAATAACGATAATACCGGGCCCGCCCCGCACTGGCTGTTCGGGGTCGGCATAAGCGGCACGATCTATATAGACGAGCTGACCACGGTCGACGAGGGCATTACCGTGTGGGTGCACGCCCACGACGGTGAGAGTATAGTATATTCGGACAGCACCCTTACCGGGGAAGGCGGCACGTTCAGCTTCGAGGACATAATTGTCGATGCGGGATATCGCGTTCTCATCCTGCTGGATGACGCGGCTCTCGAGGCGAACCTGGTGACCCTGCCGGCCGACGCGGCGAGCGCCATTGACGATATCATAATGTACACGAACAGGATTACCTTGAGAAATGAAGCGGAAAGCGCCGTGACCAACGAGCGCCTCTACAGTTTCAACGGACTTTTTGGGGATGACAACGTGCATTTCAGCGTGGTCGAGATCCCGCCCGAATTCCCAGGCCCACCGAGCACCTATAACGCCACTTTCGAGGACGGCCTCGACCTGTGGATACCGGAAGGGTTCAACTACACGCCGGAAGGGGAGATCATCTTTGAAGGCGGCCTGTTGAACGAAGGTGCTTTCAATCTCGGCGGCAGCCCCGTTACCTTTAACGGGTCGGGCAGTTTTGACATCGCGACGGCGGGCTATCATTTCTGGGACATAACCTTTGATAACGAGAACGGCGAATGGACGCTTGAGAACGCCGTGATACTCGAAGGCACCTTCATGCTGGACCAGGGCACGTTCAATTCAGGCGCAAACGAGATCATCATGACGGATTCATATTCCCAGACCGGCGGCACGTTCAACGCCGGATCGTCGGATATATACTGCCACGGCGCTTTCTCCGGCACGGGCGGCACCTTCGACGGCGGCACGTCGCGCCTCTTCCTGGAGGCCTTCGGCGGGCCGTTCGCCTTCGACGCGGCAGAGGGTTACACCTTCCACGACGTCTATTTCAGGGGCGACGGCGGGACCATCACCCTGGGAGGGGAATCGTTCACGTTCACGGGCGGCTTCTACATGGATCCTCAGGGGCCCGGGGGGATAACCGTCGATGCCGCCGGGGTCACGGACATCACGATCCTCGGCGATATCGGTAGTGCCGGGCAAGAGGCGCAGAACAGGCTCGTGAACCCCGGTTTTGAGGAAGATCCTCTCGTCCTTTTCGGATGGGTGGCCTCGGGCGGGATGATGGTCTTCGGGCCCGACACATTCCCGCCGCTGACCGCCTACGAAGGGGATTACGCGGCGATTTTCCATCTCGCGGTAGGGGCGGGGACGGCCCTGATAGAGCAGCAGTTCGATTCCTCGACCGTCCCGGAGCTTCGTTTCCGCCTCTTTACGCTCCCCGACCTCATAAGCGAGAATTTCGAGCTGCACGTCTGGGTCAAGAGCGCGCCGACCCCCGAGAACCCCGACGGGTGGTACGATCACGCTACCATCACGGAGATCCCGATAAATACCTGGGATCCCGAGCAGGTCTATGATATCACGGGTTACAATAATGACATCCAGGGCGTAAGGTTCGAGGCCCTCGACCCCGACGCGACGAGCATATTCCTGATGGATGTCGTCTCCATGGTCGGCACGCAGAATACCGATATTCCAAGAACCATCAACGCCGGGGCAGGGCTCTGGCAGATAGGCGGAAATGTCGACCTTACAGGTATAACCTTTAACCCCGGGACAAGCACCGTCGAACTTATCGCGCAGGAAGCGGGCAAGACGATCGCTACCGGGGGAGCCGATTTCCATGACCTTACCTTTAACGGGATGGGCGGCCAATGGACGCTTCAGGATACGCCCGGGATGATAAATAACGACCTTGCGATCATGACCGGCAGCATGCTGCATACGGGAGGCCATGCCATAAACATCACAAACGATTTCGTGAATACCGGCGGGGCTATTGTCAACCTTGAAGCCGACGGCGATATTGTTCTTGATATCGGGAACGATTACGTGCAGGAGGGCATCAGCGTCGCGGCGGCTTACGGCCTTATCGATATAGACGCCGACGGCAAGGTAACGCTATGTGATGATTCGCAAATAGGGAGCGACGGAGGCGAAGTGGAAATAGATGCCGGTATCCGCATGATACTGTCAGATTCATCAGCAATACACGGGGTCATGGTTGATATAAATACGGGAGAGAACTTTACGATGCAGGACTCGACTGTAATCGGCAGCATGCAGGATACGATCGCTGTCGACGTAAATGCGGGCGGAGGTGTCAGGCTGACGCAGATACGCTCGGGCGGCACCGTGAACATAGAATCCGGCAAAGCCATATATGACACCAACGGCGGCGCGAACAATATCCGCGCTGATTCTCTTGTCATTACGGCCGCGGACGGTATCTGCACAACCGCAGGACTGGAAACAAGGGTCTCAAGTATCCGGGTGACAAACACGACAAACGGGGGCATTACGATCCATAACACTGACCGCGATTCGGATCCCGATACGCCTACCGTGATCCAGGGCCTTCTCAATGATGACGACGGCGGGCAGGATGCCGGTAATTCCATTATCTTCACGAACACGGGCGGTAACCTGAGCGTCGAAGGGGATGTTACTAATAACGATTCAGGGGCAATAGAGATCACCAACGACAACGACGACCTGGCGATAACCGCGACTGTGGAGTCCCCGGGCGGGACGGTCACTATCAATACGGGCGATGATTACACGCAGAGCGGCGATAGCCTGGTTTCGTCCGGCATCCTTGTTGATATAGATGCCGGGGATGCGCTTGCGTTGCAGGATAATGCGCAGATAACAGGCGCCTCTTCGGATCTTTATGCCGACCGCCTCATGCAGATGCTTGACTCCTCAACGATAGACACGATCACGGTCAACATAGAAACAGGCGCTAACTTCACCATGCAGGATTCAAGCGTGATCGGCGGGGACGGGAACACGGACACCGTGGAGATCGACGCGGGCGGCGGCGTCAGGCTGACGCGGATACGCTCGAACGACACCGTGGATATAGGATCCGGCAAAGCCATTTATGACGCTAACGGCGCCGCGAACAATATACGCGCCGAGTCTCTTGTTCTCATGGCCGCCGACGGCATCTGTTCAGGCGCGGGACTGGAGACAAGGGTCACGAATATCCAGGCGACGAATACGACAAACGGAGGCATCGCGATCAATAACACTGACCGCGATTCGGATCCCGATACGCCTACTGTGATCCAGGGCCTTCTCAACGATGACGACGGCGGGCAGGATGCCGGGAATTCCATTATCTTCACGAATACGGGAGGTAACCTGAGCGTCGAAGGCGACGTCCTCAATTACGATTCGGGGGCGATAGAGATCACCAACGACAACGACGACCTGGCGATAACCGCGACTGTGGAGTCCTCAGGCGGGACGGTCACTATCAATACGGGCGATGATTACACGCAGAGCGGCGACGGCCTGGTCCTGGCCGACGGGCTCATTGATATAGACGCCGGGGACGCGCTGCTTCTCCAGGACAGCGCGCAGATAGCGGGCGGCAGCGCGGACATCTTTGCCGGAAGGCTCATGCAGATGCTGGATTCATCGAGCATAGAGGTGGGTGCGGTGGCCATAGAGACAGGAAGTAATTTCACGATGCAGGATTCAAGCGTGATCGGCGGGGACGGGAACACGGACACCGTGGAGATCGACGCGGGCGGCGGCGTCAGGCTGACGCAGATACGCTCGAACGGCACCGTGGATATAGAATCCGAAAAGGCCATTTATGACACTAACGGCGCCGCGAACAATATCCTTGCTGATTCCCTTGTTATCGTGGCCGCCGACGGTATCTGTTCGGTCGCGGGGCTGGATACGGAGGTCTCGAACTTTGCGGCGCTGAATACGACAAGCAATGACATCTACATAAAGAATACCGGCGGCTTGTTCGTTGAAACGGTCGGCGCGATCTCAGGCGTGACGAATAACGCAGGTGCCGTCAATATCGAAAGCGATACGATAACTGTGAACGGCAATGTAAGCGCCACCGACGGCGATCTGACCCTGAACTCCGAAGGCGCTATCGATCAGAATGAGGGTACAACTCTCACTGCTGCCGGGTCGGGTTCGGTCGCGCTCGCTTCTTCGGGCGAATCTGCCATAGGGGACATAACCAGCGCGAACGATCTGAACTTTAATAATAGCGGTGCCCCAACGATCTACAACATCAACTCGACAATAGATATCGAAGGCGATGTGATAATTAACGCGGGCGTAACCGTGAACGCGAACGATTCCGACTGGTTTGTCGGCAGGAACTGGACCAACGGCGGCGTATTTAACGGGGGCACTTCAACCGTTGAGCTGGACACGTTCCAGGACGCCGTTATATCCGGGAACAGCGATTTCTTCAACTTCACCTGCAACGCTGCCAATAAAGAACTTGCTTTCCAGGAAGATTCGATCCAGGTCGTGGCAGGCGACCTTATTATTAAAGGCGCTGAGGGCGCCGCCCCGGGCGATGATCCTCAACTGATCGATCTCATAAGCTTAACAGAAGACTCGCAGTGGCACATAGACCCGCAAGGCGATATCGACATAGAGTACGTGTACGTTCAGGACTCCGTCAACGATAACGGCGTCTATATCGATCCTCCGTTCTCCACGGACGGCGGCAACAATATTTTCTGGTTCGCGCCGGCGGAAGGCGAAGGCGAAGTCCCCGCCTGGGAAGACTCGAGCGACTATTATCTCATTATCCCGCTGTATGAAATTGAGGTCGAGGAGGTCAAAGGTATCGGCGTAGCCCTGGGGGATGACATGAGCGGGCTGACTGCCATAGAGATCGGTTTTGATCTGGTGCGCCTCGATGACGAAAGAGAAAAGAAGAAGCTGTATGAAGACTGGTACGTGCCGGCAAAATACGGCACGAAGGTCAGGGTCATAAAGGGAGAAGCCATTGTGGCTCCCTATGGCAGCGCGGGCCCCAGATACGAAGAAGGCGTCCGGCTGACTGACGGCCAGGAAATAGAGCACGAAGCGATAATAAAAGCCAGGATCAGGGTGTTCCCTTATAAGAAAAAAACACACGAAGATGACCGTCTGTCCGAAAGGCAGAGGATAAAACCGGGGACCGTTTACGAAAGCGCGCATTAAGATCAGGCAGGTGCAGGGTAGGGACAGGAAGCAGCCGGGGTTTTTAAGCTCCGGCTGCTTTTTATTAAGGTTATCTCTTGCCAAAACATACCCGCAGAGTTAGGATAATGAAATAAAGAAGGGTTGGATAATGAGAAAAAGAGCCGCTGTTCTCGGGTGGGCTTTATATGATTTCGCCAACACGATCTTCTCGATGAACGTGATATCCCTTTATTTCGTCCTGTGGGTGACGGTAGATAAAGGGCAGGAGGATATCCTGTACAGCGCGGTCCTTTCGGGATCGCTTTTCCTGGCGGCGGTCCTCGAACCTTTACTGGGAACCGTTTCCGACATCTACAGGAAACGGATACCTTTTCTTGTATTTTTCACCTGTCTGGCCTGCATGTTCACGGCGGCATTGGGTGCCGTCAGGGGACTGTTCTGGGGGCTCGCGGTTTTTGTCCTGGCGAACCTTACATACCAGATAGCTACCGTTTTTTACAACGCTCTCCTGCCCAGGGTCGCGGGAAAGGAGGAGATAGGAAGGGTCTCCGGGCTGGGCACGGGACTGGGCTACGCGGGCGCGATCGTCGGCCTCGCCGTGACCAGGCCGTTTGTCATGCAGTACGGCTATCAGGGAGCTTTTATCCCCACGGCGATACTCTTTTTTATATTTTCTCTTCCGTGTTTTTTTCTGGTAAAGGAAGCCGGACTGAAGGGGGAACGGCGGCCCGACGTGAACATGGGAAGGATCTTCCCGCGGATCAGGGAGACATTCTCGGATCCGGAAAAATACCCCGGTCTTCCTCGGTTCTTGCTGGCCGCTTTCATTTTCCTCAATGCCGTGAATACGGTCATCGTCTTCATGTCTGTCTATCTCAGGAAAGTGGCGCTTTTCAGCGACAGGGAGTTGATAGTCGTGTATATCGTCTCCACGGTCATGGCGATCGCGGGATCGTTCTTTTTCGGGGCGATCACGGATAAGATCGGAGCAAAGAGATCGCTCATGATCTCGCTATCGCTGTGGTTTATCTGTCTTATCCTGGGAGCTTTTGCCCGTCCGAAGGCAATGTTCTGGTTCGTAGGACCGCTTATCGGTATCGCCCTGGGTTCGGTATGGACGGCGAGCAGGGCCCTGGTCGTCAAGCTCTGCCCGGAAGAAAAACTGGGTGAACTGTTCGGCCTTCTCGGCGTGGTGGGCAAATCGGCCGCCATCGTCGGGCCTCTTGTCTGGGGGCTTTCCGTCCTGGCCTTCGGCTTCCTCGGGGCCCCGAAATACAGAATAGCTATACTTATCCAGAGTTCTTTTATACTTTTCGGGTGGCTGTTGATCAAAAAAGTGCCTTATGCGGATGCAAAGACATAACGTGCGATGAACAGGGGGAAGAAACGTTTTCTGAAAGGTAATATGGCGCAGAATTTAAGGGAAAGGTTCGAGGAAACCGCATTAAGCTACAGCGGTAAGACCGCGATCGAACATAAAAAGGACGGCAGGTGGTCGGGTATTTCCTATGACGACCTCAAAAACAGCGCAGAAGCTCTCTCCGCGTTCCTGCTGAAAGAAAACGTCAAAAAAAATGATAAGATCGCCATACTACTGGAAAACCGGCCGGAATGGCCTCTGGTCTTTTTCTCCGCGGTCTTTCTGGGAGCGGTTTCCGTTCCCCTCAGCTCCGAATCCACGCCGGAAGAACTTGGGAACATTTTAAGGGATTCCGGATGCAGATTTGCTTTTGCCGGAGAACATACTCTTGACTTAGCGGAAGAGGTTCGGCGGAAATGCCCGTCGATCGAGAGGGTGTTCTCCGTGGACTCAGGTGAATTTAAAGACGCGATAAAAAAGCATCCCGAACAGGTCAAAAAAACAGGAACGAACGACAGTGACCTGGCGTGTATTTTATATACTTCCGGTACCACTGCCGAGCCAAAAGGTGTCATGCTCACGCACGGGAACCTGCTTGCCAACTGCGACTCCCTGTACAGAACGGGCCTGGTCACGCGGGAAGACAGCATCCTTTCGGTCCTGCCGCTGCATCACGCATACCCCTTGACGGTGACAATGTTATTTCCGCTTTTGTACGGCGGCAGGGTCGTCTACCCCGAAGGCATGGGGACCGAGGATATCCTGGAGGCCATGCGAAAAGCGCGGCCTACCGTGTTCGTCGCCGTTCCGCAGATATTTTACGCGTTCCATCAAAAAATAACGAACGCGTTAAAGAGGGTCCCTTTCCCGTTCAATCTTATAAATAAAGCTGTGATCAGGGGGCTGCACAGGATAAGGCAGAGAACGGGCATTAACCTGTCGCGTTATTTTCTGCGCGGCATTCACGGAAAATTCGGGAGGTCGATGCGGCTGTTCGCGAGCGGCGGCGCGAAACTGGACGAAAACGTTCAAAAGGCCCTGACCGAACTCGGGTTTACGATCCTCGAAGGATACGGCCTTACGGAGACTTCACCTGTCCTGACATTCAATCCTTCGGAAAGACCGAAACCGGGATCTGTGGGACTGCCTGTACCTGGCGTAGAATTAAGGATAATAAATAAAGATAAGGAGGGCATAGGCGAGGTCGTCGCGCGCGGCCCGAACATCATGCAGGGATATTATAAGAAGGAAGATATGACAGCCGATGTTATAAAGGACGGATGGTTTCATACCGGGGATCTGGGGTATTTTGACGACGAAGGATATCTTTTCCTGACAGGAAGGTTAAAAGAGATCCTTGTCTTGAGTTCGGGCAAGAACATATATCCGGAAGAGATAGAAGAGGTCTATTCCCGGCACGCCCCGGTCAAGGAGATGTGCGCGTTCGAAACCCCTTCCGAAAAGGGGGCGGAGGGTGCGGCCCTCTGGGCTATTGTGGTGCCGGATCTTGAGTTCTTTAAGAAATACGGAGAGGTGAACCTGAGGGCCGTGATCAAGGAAAGGTTCGATAATGTTTCAAGGGCGCTCCCGCCATACAAGCGGCTCATGGGTTTTTCCGTAACTCTTGAAGATCTTCCGCGCACGCTTTTGGGCAAGATCAAAAGATACGCGGTCAAAGAGACCTACGGGCCCAGAATAAGCGAGGAAAAACGCTCAGTGGAACCGGAAAAAGTGTCGGAAGAGGATCTGGAGTTTCTGGAAAAAAGCACAAGCAGGAAAGTAATAAAATGCCTTAAAAGGCAGCCGGGGTCAAAAAAGACCATCATGCCGGCAGACCTGCTGGAGCTGGATCTCGGTATAGATTCCCTGGGCAGGATCGAGCTCGCTTCGGATCTCGAAAAGACATTCGGCGTAAAGATAAAAGACGAGATCATCGGGAGAGCTTTTACCGTCAGGGACCTGATCGTGGGCATTGAATCGCTTCTAAAAAAGCCCGGGAAACCTCTACCTATAGAGAGAGAGGTGCCTTTCGGGCCTGATTACTGGAAGAGGGTCCTGCAAATTCCCCCCAGGGAAGAGAACCTGAAAAAGATAGCCCTGAATCCGGGCTTCGGGGCATGGCTGGGCGGTTTTATCTTTATATCGTTTTTTTACATACTCTTTAAGGTGTTCTATGTCCTGAAGGTGGAGGGGCGGGATAATTATCCGAAAGGCGGCCCGTATATCCTGTACGTGAACCACACAAGTTATTTCGACGGGTTTGCCGTCGCTACGGCTCTGCCGCGTTTCCCGAAACTGGACCTGTTCTTTATCGGGTTCAGGCCGTATTTCGACGTTCCCATAATACGCAATCTCATAAAAATAGGCAGGATCATTCCTCTTGATTTTTCCGCGCATCTCCTGGAAGCCATGAGGAGCTGCTACTATGTATTGAAAAATAAGAGAAACCTGTGCGTGTTCCCGGAAGGCCTGCGTACCCTTGACGGGAAGGTCGGCAGGTTCAAGAAGGGTTTTGGTATCCTGGCTAAGGAGTCGAAGGCAAAACTCGTACCCGTCGTCCTGGAAGGCACATACGAGGCATGGCCGAGGACATCCGCATTCCCCAGGCGCCACCCGATAAAGGTAAAGTTCGGCAGGCCGTTGGACCCCGAAAAGCTGGAAGAGGCCGGATATAAGCTGGGCGCTGAAGACGATTACGAGGCGATATGCCTCGCCGCAAGGGATGCCCTGATAAAGCTAAAAGAGGAAAAGTAAGACCGTAAAGCGGTTATCCCGCTTTTTCGCTCCCGCCGGTTGATTTTTTGTTTTTTTAAGGTATATTTTAATATTATGAAGATATCAAAAAGTTCGAAAATCATACTCGCGTTACTTCTTGTTTTCGCCGTGGCGACGGCGGCGACCGCCCTGGGCTTTAAGCGCACGGCCAAGATCATTGCCCTGAAGGGAGCCGCTGAGATCAGGGCGCCGAAAGCCAAGGACTGGGTTCCCGCTAAAGCGGGGTCGATACTCAACGAGGGGGATATCTTAAAAATGAATAAAGATTCCTCCTCGGTCATAGAGCTTGACGGAAAGGACCTCGTGGCAAAAATAGTAGCCGAGGAACACGCGCAGCTCCTCTTTCTGAAACTCGCGTCAAAGGATAAAAAAGGCGTGCAGAAGACCCTCCTGGACCTCGGGGCAGGAAAGATCACGGTCACTACGACCAAGGCAAGGGACGAAAGATCGACATTCGAGATAAAAACACCCACATCCATGGTAAATGTCAAGGAAGGCACCGTTACCGTAAAAGTCGAAGGCAAGTAAAGGAGGGGTCATGAGCAGAAAAATTTTTACATTGTTTCTTTTAGCGGCATTGGCGGTATTGTTTTCAGCGTCCGCCTCTTACGCCATGACAGGGCAAAAGTCTTATGGCAAATCAGAGTGGGGGCTCAAAGAAAGCTTCTTCCACTCGGCTCATGGCGTACTGGAAAAACGCGACCAGCTGGGCCTTTCGGACGAGCAGGTAAAAGCGATAAAGGACCTGATGAAGGAAACCCAGAAAAACCTTATAAAACAGGACGCTGATATAAAAACGCTCAAAGTCGAGATCAATACGCTCATGTGGGAATCTCCGCTTGATACCGAAAAGATCAATAACCTGCTGGCTGAAAAATACAAACTTAAAAAAGACAAAGCCAAATATCTGGTATCCGCCCACGATAAGCTGAACAAGATCCTGACCGAGGAACAGCTGAAAAAGGTCAAACCTGTAATGTGCAGATAGGCCGCATGAAAAAAGGCACGTTCTGCATACTCCTGATGTCCGGGTTCTCGGCAATGCTCGGGGTCAGCGTGATCTCGCCATTCCTGCCGGTATTCGTAAGGCAGCACGGCGCCAACGGTTTCTGGCTTGGCATGATATTCGCCGGTTTCGGTTTCTCCCGCGGCATTATCATGCCGATCGTCGGCAGAGTTTCGGACAAAACGGGGCGAAAGGTCTTCGTGGCTTCGGGACTTTTGCTTTATACGGTCATATCCCTGTTTTATCCCCATGCCGACAGCGTGTACGCTCTCACGATCATACGCATGATCCACGGGCTTGCCGCGGGGATGATAATCCCCATAATCATGGCCTATGTCGGCGATATCGCCGAAAAAGGCAAGGAGGGCACGAGTACCGGCGCGTTGAACATGTCCTTTTATCTGGGGCTTGCGGCGGGTCCTTTGCTCGGAGGTATCCTTCACGAGGTTTCCGGGTTCGGCGCGGTATTTTATTTCATGGCCGCCCTGGGAATGGCCGCGTTCCTGGTGGTCTTTTTCTTTCTGCCGGACGATAAAAGACCAAGTGCGGAGATACCGGAAGGTGTCACACCGTTCAACATCCTTATCAAATACAATTTTATCAAGGCCGTTCTGGTGATTACCGTCACCATGACGCTGATGATGGCGGTATTTTTGTCGTTTCTGCCGTCACTCGCCTCAAAGATAAACGTAGATGTTAATCACATAGGGATGATACTGTCCGTCGGGATATTCCTGGCGGGCATCTTGCAGGTCCCCTTCGGAAGGCTTTCCGACCGGCTGGACCGCATCGGAAAACTTCTCCAGATAGGTACCGGCATGTCCGTCGGCATGCTCGCGCTGATCGCGATGCCGTTCTGTCCCGACTTCACGGCGCTCCTCGTCTCCGGGGCCCTGATGGGCACAGGCGCGGCCATTTCCATGCCGGCTCTTACGAACATCTCGGTAGGCATAGGGCACAAGGTGGGCATGGGTTCCTGGATGGGCATATTTTACGCCGCGATGAGCATAGGCCTTGTGGTCACGCCGCTTCTTTCCGGTATTGTCATGGATCACCTGGGAATAGAGTCGGTGTTTTATGTATTGGCCATGCTGGCCCTTTTCGGAGGGCTGGGATACCTTTACTATATACGCAGAAGATTAAAAGGGTATCGGCAAGGGTAGAAGAGGGGATCACATGAAAAAGTTCATAAGTTTTATTGTCTTGTTCGCGCTTTTTATCGGCCCTTCCTGTTTCGGTCAACAGGATACCGGAGAGCCCTCCGAAGCTATCGCAGTTATTACGGGAACCGTCAAGCACTTTTCCTATGAGGACGGGTTTTACGGAATAGAGGGGGATGACGGCACGACATATAAACCTTTAAGACTGTCCCCGGGGTTTCAGAGAGAGGGTTTGCGGGTGAAAGCGCGCGCGCGTATCATCGAAAAAAAATTCCTTTTTAAAGGATGGGGCACGCCCATAGAGATTATAGAAATTGAGAGAGAGCGCTAAATGAGGAATATCAATTTGCCGGTTCCGGGTTTTATTGCGGGATTTGCCAGCGCTTTTCTGGGCATAGGGGGAGGGGTGGTCCTGGTCCCGTCGCTGGTCCTTTTCTTCGATTACGAAGTAAAGAAGGCCGTGGGCACGTCCCTGGCGACGATCGTCCCGGCCGCTCTTGTCGGAGTCGCGACCAACTATCTAATAAAAAGTGACAATATACGGTTCGCTGCCGCGCTGCTTATCGTTCTTGGGGCCATAGCGGGAGCAAAGTTAGGCGCGGTCATAGCGAATAAAATAAGCGGCAGGTTGCTAAAGACGCTTTTCGCTGTTTTGCTTCTGTTCGTGGGATTAAAACAGATGGGCGTCTTAAACATCCCGACCGGACGGATCGCAAATATAGACGCATATCCTCTTTTGATAATCCTGGGGCTGGTCGCCGGGATGTCTTCCGCCCTGTTCGGGATAGGAGGCGGGATAGTAATGGTGCCGGCGCTGAGCCTTCTTTTCGGGCTTTCGATGCACCAGGCCATCGCCACTTCGCTGACGGTCATCGTGCCTACCGCCCTTGCGGGGGCCGTCTTTCATTCCAGGCTCGACAATATAAATATCGGCGCGATGAGATTCCTGATGCCCGCGTCCTTGGTCGGAGCGGTCCTGGGCGCCGTTATCTCAAACCGCCTGAGCCCGGATATCCTGCAATTTATCTTCGGGATCCTTCTTATTGCCTGCGCCGTCAAGATGGCTGTACCGTCAAAATTGCCCTGAAGAAATAACTCCGGGGTCAACGCCGCCTCGACACCAGATAGATCGGCACCCCCGTCAGCATCAGACAGATCCCCGCGAGCGACTGCGCGGGATAATAGGCCGCGATACTGGCGACAAGCCACAGGCAAACGAGTATAAAGACAAGAGGCGCGACCGGATAACCCCACGCCTTATGGGGCCTTTCAATACCGGGGAATTTCCGGCGCGATATGAAAACCCCCGCCACTATCAGCGCGAAGAACAGCCACACAAGCAGTCCCGTGAAGAAAAGCAGCTTGTTGAAAGTTCCCCAGATGATCAGGACGATGCTCCAGGCCGCGTTTATCATTATCGCGTTGGCCGGCGTTTTGAACTTTTCGCTGACCTTTCCGAGGTACCCCAGCAGCCGGTTATCTTCTCCCACGGCGTAGGTGATCCTGCTCGATGTTATTATCGTCCCGTTAAGCCCTCCGAAAGCGGATACAACCACCAGGATCTCCACGGCCTTTTTCGCCCATTTTCCGCACAGGACGTGCATAACGTCCGAGACTATGAGATTCGCCTCCGCCATCCTGCTTATCGGCACCAGATAGATGTAGACAAGGTTTATGCATATGTATAACGCGGTGATTATCGCCGCGCCCAGGATAAGCGCCCTGGGAAGCACTCTTCGCGCGTCTTTTGTCTCGCCCGTTACGAACGTGTTCTCGTGCCATCCGCCGTACGTCCACAGGATGGGGACCAGCGCCAGGGCGAAGAGGGGCACAATGCCCGCTTCGCCGGGAAGGGGAAGGGATTGAAAATTCGCAGGACTCCCTTTTCCGGAGAGGACCCCGAATATTATGATGCCGAACAGGGCTATGACTTTAGCGATGACCGATATGTTCTGCACTCTTTTTCCCTCGCGAAGGCTCAACACGTTCACAAGGGAGAGCGCGAGCACTACGGAGACGGCAACAGGTTTTACCAGAGACGCGTCCAGGAAAAAGAGCGACACGAAATATTCCGCGAAGATAAAGCCTATGGCCGCGATCACGCCCGTCCTCACGACCAGGATGCCGGTCCAGCCGTAAAGAAAACCGGCCCATGTCCCGTAATTTTTCTTGAGGTAGATGTAATCGCCTCCGGTCTGCGGGAACGAAGAGGCCAGTTCGGCGTAACAGCTCGCCCCTACAAGGGAAAAGATCCCGCCCGCGAGCCACGCCAGGATGATCAGCCCCGGGGACGGCAGAAACTTCGCCACTTCGGCCGGGACCCTGAATATGCCCACACCTATGACGATACCTATGGCTATGGCTACTGAATCCCACAGGCCCAGAACCTGCAGGAGGGATGGTTTCTGTCCGGGATCGATCGGTTTATCTTCCATCGGAACAATTATACCACCCCGGCACGCCAAAAAACAGGTTGTCTGGCAAATTTACTGGACGTATAATAGGGTAACGGTTCGGTGCCTAGCGGAAAGGTTTGAATGAGTTTTGAAATATTTTACATGCAGATACTTTGTTTCGGCGTGCTTCTTCTGGCAGCCAGCTTCGGCGGAAGGATAGCCAGGCGCCTGCGCATCGGGGAAGTGGTCGGACAGGTCCTGGGCGGGCTGGTCGTGGGGCCCGTTTTTCTTTTCTTTCTGGAGCACAGGATCCCCGCCTACGGGGACGCCATGCGGTCGCTTCATTTTTTCACCTTTGTATTTTTGAGCATAATCGTCTTCGGCATAGGGGATGAGCTCAGCACCGACAAGATCAAAAGTATCGGCAGGCATTCGCTGATAATCTGTTTTATCCAGGCCGTTGCGACATGGGTCCTGGTAAGCGCAACCTTCCTCCTTCTGGGTTTCAAGCCGACCACCGCTCTTGTCATAGGAAGTATAGGCATAGCGACCGCTCCCGCCGCGACGTTCGTAATAATGAACAAGCTTGATATTACGGGTAAGATGAGGAACATGCTCGGCGGCATCGTCGTTCTTGACGATGTGATAGAGGTCGTAGTTTTTTCTCTGACGTTCCAGGTGGCGTTTCTCCTCCACAGGCACGGCGACCTCTCGGCGGGCAACCTGTTCTTCCCGGTAATGAAGGAATTCGGCTTTGCGGTCCTGCTCGGCCTGGGCATCTATCTGGTCCTCCGCCTTGTTCTCGCCCGCAGGTGGCTCGCCCCGAAGCAGGGAAGAGGCCCAAGAGGGGTGATCCTCGGGCCGGAATTCTTATCAAGACTTATCAGCGAGATGCCCGGCCCGTCGGTCGAGGTGTTCGTGATAGTCTGGGGGCTGGTCTCCCTTGGAGTCGGCCTTGCCCTGCACTGGAACCTTCCTTTTCTGATCACGGCCGTGAGCGCGGGCTTTTTTGTTTCAAATTTCTACAGCCGCCACGTGTTCGAATCCTTAAGGATAGAGAACGCGACTTCGACATACACGCTGCTGTTTTTCGCGCTCATCGGGGCCAATGCCAATATCGAAGCGTTCCATCCGGAAAACTTCCTGTTCATAGTCTTTTACGTTGCGGCCAGGTCGGCGGGGAAAATAGGAGGGACCTGGATCGGCTGCAAGATAACGCATCAGGAAAAGAGACTGACGCACTGTCTCCCGAAACTCATGCTCCCGCAGGCCGGGGTCGCGGTCGTGGAAGCGTTCTTTGTCGCGGTGATCCTCGGAGAATCAGGGGAAGCCATACTGAGCATCATCCTCCCCGGCCTTATAATTTTTGAACTGGTAGGTGTCTTTGTCTCCGAACGGGCGTTGATAAAATGGCGCTCGTGGGTCACCGGCGGCGGTGACCTGATAGGGGAAGAAGAAATAATCCGGGATATGCTCAAAAGGGAAAAGCTGAACATCCATGATCTTATCCGTCCGGAATGCCTGAGGGTCCCGCTGGACGTAAGGTCCAAGGGCGAGGCGATCTGGGAACTGATCAGGACGATCCAGTCCGCCGGTTTCATCCAGAACGCGGGTGAAGTGCTCGAGATCATCCTCCAGAGAGAAAGACAGGGGGGAATAACCCTGGGAGAGGGTACCGCGATCCTTCACGGCCGCCTCCCCGACATTACGGAACCTATCGTAGCCATAGGGGTCCTGCCCAGGGAGCACAGCGTGGATTTCGGCGGCACGGGAGATGTCCTCATCGACATAATCTATGTCGTCCTCTCTCCCGCCGGGCGCCCCGAACTTCATCTGCAGGTTCTTGCCGCAATCGCAAAATTCCTGTCGGACGCCGACATGAGAACGCGGCTCAGATACGCCGCGAACGAACTGGAAGCGATGGAGATCATGAAAGAGCACGCGGAGAAGCAGTTTTAATGACGCCTTCGTATCTTGAACTTCATGAAAGCGGGAAACTTGAAAAGATCAGGGAGCGTCTGGTCCGGGAACTCGGGAATTGCAACCTGTGCCCGAGAAATTGCGGCGTGAACAGGCTTAAAGGCGAGCTCGGGTTCTGCAAAACCGGCCGGTACGCGGCAGTTTCGAACTATCACCTTCACTTCGGCGAGGAACCCCCGCTGGTGGGAAGCGGCGGCTCGGGGACAATATTCATAACATGGTGCAATCTCGGATGCATATACTGTCAGAATTTCCAGATATCCCATCTGGGAGAAGGCAGCGAGGCCGGTCCCTCCGAACTTGCCGACATGATGATATCTTTGCAGGCACGCGGCGCCCACAACATAAATTTTGTCACTCCTACCCACGTGATCCCGCAGATCGTGGAAGCGCTTATCCCGGCGATAGAAAAGGGGCTGGAGCTGCCTCTTGTCTATAACTCGGGTGGATATGATAACTCTTTTGTTTTAAAGGAGTTAGAAGGAGTTTTTGATATCTACATGCCGGATGCGAAATATTCGGACGAACACAGTTCTTCGTTGTACTCAAGCGCTAAAGATTACTGGCAGGTCTGCCGGGAAGCCCTCGCCGAAATGCACAGGCAGGTCGGCGATCTGGTAATAAACGAAAAGGGGATAGCCGAGAAAGGGCTTTTGATACGGCACCTCGTCCTCCCGAACAGGATCGCGGGTTCCTTTGCGGTTCTGGACTTTATAGCCAAAAAGATATCCGGAGACTCGTACGTGAACATCATGGAGCAGTATTATCCCTGTTTTGAAGCCGACAAACATAAAGACCTTTCAAGGAGAATTACCCCGGAGGAATTTAACGAGGTCCTTGATCATGCAGCGAAAGCAGGATTGCACAGGGGATTCAGATAAAAGTAAAATATAGTTATTAAAAAGATCTTCTGAAATGCTGAAAAAACTTTTTACGATTTTCTCTATTGTCTTATTGACCTCGCTTTGCTATGCTAAAGACGTGACGATCACCATTATTTACAATAACGTTCCTTACGATGAGAATCTGCAGATCGGCTGGGGATTCTCGGCTTTCATTGATGGAACCGAGAAAAACATCCTTTTCGATACCGGCGGGAACGGTCCGCTCCTGCTGTCGAACATGGAAAAACTCGGCATCGATCCCGGGAACATAGATATAATCCTCCTGTCGCATATCCACGGAGACCATACCGGCGGGCTGGACAGCATCCTGGAAAGGAATCCCGAATGCACCGTCTATCTCCCCCAGGCGTTTCCCGCTCAGTTTAAGGAAGCAACGTCCGCAAAATGCCGGGAAGTCATTTCCGTAAATGCTCCCGCCGCGGTCTGCGAGGGGGTCTGGTCCACCGGCCAGCTGGGAACATGGATAAAAGAGCAGTCCCTGGTCATCGATTCAAAAGAGGGGCTTATTGTCATTACCGGCTGCGCGCATCCGGGAATACTCAATATAGCAAAACACGCCAAGGAGTATTTCAATAAAGACATCTATCTGCTGATCGGCGGGTTCCATCTGGAATATACGCCTTCGATCAAGGTAAAAAACATCATAAAAGAGCTGAAAAAAACGGGGGTCAGGAAGGTCGCTCCCTCCCATTGCACGGGAAGGGGCGCGACGGAACTGTTCAGGCAGGCCTGGGGTAAGGATTTCATGGACCTGAGCTGCGGGGCAAGCCTGAAGATAGAAAGGAAACCATTATGATGCTTTATCTGATACAGCACGGTATCTCCGTTCCGGAGGAACAGGACCCCAAAAAACCTCTCAGCGAGGAAGGGAAAACCGAGACCCGGGAAACAGCCCGTTTTCTGAAAGAAAGGGGCGTAAAAGTGGACAGCATATGGCACAGCGCGAAAACGCGGTCTGTCCAGACAGCTCAGATAATCTCGGAGGCAGTCACTCACTCGAAAATAGCGGAAAGGGATGACCTGAACCCCAATGATCCGGTAAACAAGCTCCAGGCCGAACTGAAAAAGCTGAACACGGATGTGATGATCGTGGGACATTTGCCGTTCCTGCCCAAACTGGCCTCGGCGCTTCTCGCGGGGACAGAAAACCCGGGACTTATTTCTTTCCGGAATTCAGGGGTGGTCTGCCTGGAGTTCAGGGAGAAAGAAGGATGGCGGTTATCGTGGTCACTCCCACCAGAGATGATGTAAAACAGTAAAACAAAGGAGCGGGATATGGGGGAAGGTGACGTGCTCAAGACCCTGACGGATAATGCCATAGAGGCCGCAAAAAAGCGCGCGGAAGAGGTTTTTCCGGCAGCATGAACAGGGCCGTCTCGAAGCATCCGATATTACTGCTGAACGAGCGAAGATGTTCAATAGATCAATGCGCTAAAAAAGGAGGGCAAAAGATGAAAAAAATC
>Ga0180431_10001346_pt1 | contig 34668 bp, 23 predicted proteins | sample SS_ome_11_FD_132459 | JGI IMG/M metagenome (GOLD analysis project Ga0180431, IMG submission 132459) | Hypersaline lake sediment archaeal communities from the Salton Sea, California, USA - SS_1_MS_1 metaG | ecosystem: Environmental > Aquatic > Non-marine Saline and Alkaline > Hypersaline >... | reverse complement strand
TGTCATGACCAAAAACAAGGTCTATCTTGCAGAGATGTTAGTCAAACTTAAGCACTGCAAAAAAATCGTTACGGTGGGCGGCGGTTTCATCGGTATTGAAATGTCCGACGAGCTCAACAAAAAGGGCAAGGACGTGACGTTAGTCGAGATACTCCCCAACATCTTGGGCCTTGTCTTTGACAAGGAATTTGCCGTTGAGGCCGAGCACATCCTTCAGGACAGAGGGGTGAAGATAAGGACCGGAATCGGTGTCAAAGAAATTGTGGGTGACAAAAAGGTGAGCAGTGTTTTACTCAACAACTCTGAACAAATCGAGGCGGATGCGGTCGTTTTATCTATGGGATATCGTCCCAATATTTCTCTGGCGGAGACGTCCGGATTGAAGATTACCGAGAAAGGTTTTATCGCTGTTGATGAGTACATGAGAACCGAGAACCCGGATATCTTCGCCGTGGGTGACTGCGCGGAAAAGCGTGACTTTATTACCCGAAAGCACAGCGGTATTATGCTGGCCTCCACCGCCTGTGCGGAGGCAAGAGTGGCGGCAATGAATTTATATAAACTCTCGACACTCAAAACACTCAGCGGCACCATTGCCATTTTTTCTACCGCGCTTGGCGATACGGGTTTCGGGGCGGCGGGACTCACCGAAACGACAGCCAAAAACGAGGGCTTCGATGTGGTCACAGGTGTTTTTGAGGGGATTAACAGGCACCCGGGAACGTTACCCTGCACACACAAGCAAATTGTAAAATTGATTGTCGCCCGGGAGTCAGGGGTCGTTCTCGGCGGAGAAGTCATGGGCGGATTATGTGTCGGTGAACTGACAAATTTAATCGGGTTGGTGATTCAGAATCAGATGAGCATAAATTCTATTCTGACGGCACAGATTGGAACCCATCCGTTACTCACAGCACCCCCGACAGCGTATCCGCTGATAAAAGCTGCTGAAGTCATTACAAAAAACATGTGAACTCGAATGAGGTACTGTTATGGTGGATTGATAAGCCCGGCGAGTTATCAGGCTGTTGGAGCCTCTCGGCGGTGGACTAAAAAAATCACCAAACAACGATTTTCACTCAAGAAAAAGTTGACAACCTATCCCTTCCGTGCTAAGTTAGGGAATTGAGGAGTTGTTGAGCTGTTAATATAAGGATATTAAGATACGGAAATCTATTGTAGGAGGCAAAAAAATGCGGTTTTCTTCCATTTTCCTCATTATTATCGCCACAGTTCTTTTGGTATCCGCAGGTTTCGCCCAGGGAGCGGCCACATCCGGCACCAGTCCGGCGACCATTGTGCCCCGCGATCCCAATATAGCGAATACCCCATCTTATCCTTACGACGCTCTGGTCACCGGCGACCGCGTTAAGATTCGTTCCGGCCCGGGCACCAATTTCTACCACTGCGGTTTTCTTAACCGGGGCGATCGGGTGACGGTCGTCTCCAGGCAGTTCAGTTGGTCTCGCATCGTCCCGCCGGCCGGGACGTTCTCATGGATTTCCGAGCAGTACGTGAAGATCGATCCGGCCAATCCCGGCATCGGAATCGTCACCGGCAACAGCGTCCGGGTTTACGCCGGCTCCGATTATCAAAAGGCGATGTATTCCACGACGAAGCAGGGTCTGCTTGATAAGGACGAAAAGGTTAAATTGCTGGGCGAGCAGTCGGATGGATATTTCAAGATTGCCCCTCCGTCTTTTGCCTATCTTTGGGTGAGCACGCAATACACGAAGATAGCGCCCAAGCTTGTTGAAACACCGAATATACCGACGACGGTCGAACCGTTGCCCCAGGGGCCGAACGACACGAACGCCGTGGCGGTCGAAGCGGTTACCCCGGCGCCGACCGTTGAGCCGGCCCCGAAGTCCTATCTCGAAAAATACCGCGAACTGCAAAAGCGGGTCGAAGCCGAACGCAAAAAAGTCCTGAACGAGCAGGATTATACCGAACTCAAGAAAGGACTCACTGAGATCGCCAAAGACAAGGAGTCGGGACGTGTGGCGCGGTATGCGGAGTTTGTGCTCGGACAGATCGAAAGCTACGAGCTCGTGCTGGCCGTGAGCAAGCAAATAAAGCTTCAGACCGAGCAGTTGCAAAAAACGGCGACGGGCATCGAGAAGGCCCGTGAACAACGACTGGCCCAGGTGCAGGACGCGGGCAAGTATGCGGTCACCGGCGTCTTTCAGACGTATGCGACCTTCGGTCCGGGCAATTACAGAATCGTTGATGCGAACGGAAAAATGATCTGCTACGCTTTGCCGACCGGTGCGATCGCACGGATGGATTTGAAAAGCCTCATCGGCAAGAAGGTCGGCCTCGTCGGGACCATCGAGCCTCACTTGCCGACCAAAAAAGCGCTCGTCCGGTTTACGCAAATCTCCCTGATGGAGTAATTGATTTTCAGAGGGTGCGTTTGTCCCCTCTCATAGATGTGTTAGCGACAACAAAAAAAGTCGCGCCATGTCCGGCGCGACTTTTTTATTGCATCTCACAAAGAATGCTGGCGGGGGCTAAAAAGCATCACAGGTTCGATACGCCTTAAGCAGCGCGATCTCGCCTTCCTTGCCGCGGATGCTTCTACCGTGCTCCATACACAAGACGCCCTGATAGCCCTTCCCATGAATGTGTTTGAAAATGTTCTTGTAATTAATTTCCCCGGTTCCGGGCTCCTTCCGGCCGGGATTATCGCCGAGGTGGAAGCTGGCGATCTCGCTCCAGGCCATATCGATGTTCGGGATGAGATTGCCCTCGGTAATCTGCTGGTGATAGATGTCATCGACGATCTTGACCGAAGGCCGGTTGACCGCCCGGCAGATCTGGTACGCCTGGGGAATCTTGGTCAGGAACAGGCCCGGATGGTTCGTCCAGGCATTCAACGGCTCGAGAACGAGCACCAGTCCCGACGATTCGACCGCATCGGCGCAATACTTGAGATTCTCGATCACGTTGGCCGTCTGATAATCCCATTCCAGCCCCTCATCGAACCGGCCCGGTACGACCAGCGCCCACTTGGCGTTGACCCGCTTGGCGCATTCGACGCCCTTTTTCATCAGGTCGATCAACATCTTGCGGATTTCCGGATCGCGGGTGACGAACGACTTGACGCCGAAATCGGCATACAGCACAAACGGTCCCAGCGTCATGTCCAGCCGGCTCATTTCGCGTGCAATTTTTTCCTGCACGTCCGTCGGCTTTCTCATCAGGCCGTTGTCGAACATCGCGGAAAAACCCTGGTCGGCCATGAACTTAAGCTGGTCGATAAGATCGTTTCCCGCGTGCTGTCTGAATTGTCCGAAGCTCGGGGCGTATTTGAGCTTGAATTTGCCCGACGGTGACGCCGCCCGCGCCGTTGATGTCCCCGCGGAGATCGCCACCGCCGCCGCCGCGGCAGAGGCCATGAGATCCCGCCGGGAGAGTTTGCCTTTTCGATCGCTGTTCTTTTGTACGTCTTGCATTCTGAGTACTCCTAATTTCCATCCCCTCGTCACAATCTACTTCTTAAACGCGGTCCATTTCTGTTTGCTCTTGGTGCTGGCCAGGACGGTCTCGATGAAGAGCATCCCGCGCAGGCCGTCGTTGACGTCCGGGAAATCCAGGGCGAGCGGATCGGGTTTCGTTCTCGTGAGTTTGGCCCGGACGGTATCGGCAAAGTTGCCATACGTCGTGGCGAAGGCCTCGAAGAAGGCCTCGGGATGGCCCGACGGCAAGCGTGTCGCCCGAGCGGCCGCGGCGCTCTTGTCGGCGACGTACGGATTGCCACGTTTCCATACCTGTTCCGGCCCGTCCGGCACCTTGACATGCAGATAGTTCGGATGCTCCTGGTGCCATTCCAGGCCTTTTTCTTCGCCGTAAATCCAGATGGCCAGATTGTTCTCTTCGGCGATGGAGACCTGGCTGGCGTGCAGAACGCCCCGGGCGCCGTTGTTAAAACGCAGCAGGACGTTGCCGTCGTCGTCGAGCTTCCGGCCCTTGACGAAAATACTCAGGTCCGCACAGACTTCCTTGATCTTCAACCCCGTGATGTACTCGGAAAGGTTCTCGGCGTGCGTGCCGATGTCACCCATACAGCCGGCGCCGCCGCTCTGCTTCGGATCGGTGCGCCAGGCGGCCTGCATCTGACCGGTCTTCTCCAGCGCCGTGGCCAGCCAGCCCTGCGGGTATTGCACGACGATCTTGCGAATCTTACCCAGATCGCCGCCGCGGGCCATGTCCCGGGCCAGCTTGACCATCGCATAGCCCGTATAGTTGTGCATCAGGCCGAACACCTTTCTGGATTTCTTTACGATGTCTTTCAGCTCTTTGGCCTCCTTGACGTTGAGCGTCATGGGCTTTTCACACATGACGTGGAAGCCCGCTTCCAGAAAAGCTTTGGCGATCGGAAAATGCCAGTTGTTCGGCGTCGTCACCGAAACGAAGTCGATCCGTTCGCCCTCCGGCAGCTTCAGCTCGCGCTCGATCATCTGCTGGTACGTGCCATAGACGCGCTTCGAATCGAGCAGAAGCTCTCTGCCTTGTTGTTTGGATTTGCGCGGGTTGATATCGAACGCACCCGCTACCAGATCGATGCCGCCGGCCAATCGCGATGCCTTGCGATGCACGGAACCAATGAACGCTCCCGGTCCGCCGCCCACCATACCCATTTTCAATTTTCGGTCAAGTGCCATTACCTGCTCCTTTCAATCAAATAGATTCCATCCTTATGTTGTGTTCATTGTCCTAATTGTCCATCAATATATCTCAGGCCAACGGGTTCCGCAAGGTTCTCTTTGAAAAGAAAATGAGTGTAAATATCGATTTTGTTGCATTGTTGACAATAGCTTTCGTAGCGAGTACTTTAGAGCGGGTAGGGTGTGCACCGCACACCGTTCCTTCCGACAAAGGTTGCATTGTACATCCTACCGGAACTCGACACGTTAACGCATTCGACGTAATAAATCGCTGGAGAGCAAAATGAAAACTGACATTCGCCCGGTATCTGTTGATTTGTATTTTATTCCCATCGAGACGCGGGTTCCGCTGAAGTTCGGGCCGGAGACACTGACGTCCGTGATCTGTGCGCGCGCCTGCGTCACCGTCGCAAACGACCAGGGACAAACGGCGCAGGGATGGGGAGAGACGCCGCTGAGCGTCCAATGGGTCTGGCCCAGCAGCCTGGGATACCAGGAACGGTGCGAGGCGATGCAGCGTTTCTGCCACATGCTGGCCAGGGCCTGGGCACAATTCGATCAAAAGGGCCACCCGATGGAATTGGGCAGCGATTTTATCGAATCGATTCTGCCGGACTTGTTGGAGCAGCTTAACCGCGAACGGGGCGAGCAGGCCGAGCCGATGCCCCACCTGTCGGCGTTAGTTTGCTGTTCGCTGTTCGATATCGCCGTGCACGACGCCTACGGACATCTTCTGGAACGAGACGTATATTCGACGTACAACGGAGACTTCATGAACCGGGATTTGTCACACTTTATCGAGCCGGCTTTAGGATTCGATGTATCCTTTGCCGGCAAATATCCCGAGGACTTCTTTGTTGATTCTCCTGCCAAGACCCTGCCGGCCTGGCACCTCGTCGGCGGTAAAGACCTGCTCGATGCCTCCGAGCTGACCGGCCGGGAACCGGATGACGGCTACCCTGTTTTGTTGCCGGACTGGGTTCGGCGCGACGGCCTGACGTGCCTGAAGGTCAAGCTCCGCGGAAACGATCCCGAATGGGACTACGAACGTTTGATCCGGGTCGGCGAGATCGCGATCAACAATGATGTCCTATGGTTGACAAGTGATTTTAATTGCACGGTCACCGATCCCGCCTACGTCAACGCCATTCTGGACCGGCTCATGAAAGAATATCCCGGCATCTACCAGATGATTCTCTACGTCGAGCAGCCGTTTCCCTACGACCTGGAAGAGAACCAGATCGACGTGCACAGCGTCTCGGCGCGCAAACCGTTGTTCATGGACGAGAGCGCCCACGACTGGCGGCTCATTCGACTCGGTCGCCGCTTAGGCTGGACCGGGGTGGCGCTGAAGACGTGCAAGACGCAAACCGGGGCCTTGCTGAGTTTGTCCTGGGCCAAGGCGCACGGCATGACCTTGATGGTGCAGGATTTGACGAATCCGATGCTCGCCCAAATCCCGCACGTTTTATTGGCGGCTTACGCCGGGACGATTATGGGCGTCGAAACGAATTCCATGCAGTTTTACCCGGCCGCCTCGGCGCCGGAAGAGGCCGTCCATCCGGGACTCTATCAACGCCGGAACGGACAGGTCGATTGGTCCAGCCTGAACGGACCCGGATTCGGTTACCGAGTGGACGAGATCAAAAGGGAATTGCCCGAGCCGGCGGCGAGTTATTGATTAGTTTCTGTTGTGGAAACTCTATTTGTCATTCCCGCGAAAGCGGGAATCCACTTCATACGTTACGTTCCTGGATCCCTGTTTTCGCAGGGATGACAACAAAAATCGATGGGCGGCAGCCTCAAGCGAAGCTTGGGGATGGTTTTCGCCCCCCCCCCATCCCCAAATCCTTCGGTTTTGAGGCTGCCACCCAGTTATGAATAGAGAATCCGGAAATTTCCATGTTATCACAAGCGTTCTGCAAAATTTCAGTTATCAGATACTATTTCGATTTTAGCGCTTCATATCGGCGACGTCTCTGTTTACAATACGGCCGCATTAGTTAATTTTTGTTAGGAGACGAAAAGAAAATGGCAAAACTCAGTGCTTTTGCAGATGAAGTTACCGACGATTTTCTTCAGCAGGTCAAATATCTGGCCCGTGAGAACGTCGGGTATATCGAGCCCCGCTTTGTGAATAAGAAAAACCTCATGGACCTGACGGTCGCCGAGCTTAAGGAAGCCAAGGCGATGATCGAGGACCACGGCCTGAAGGTCAGCGCCATCGGTTCGCCCATCGGCAAGGTGAAACTCGACGAGCCGTTCCAGCCGCACCTGGACATGTTCAGGCACGCGGTCGATCTGGCCGTGCTCTTCAAGACGCCGTTTATCCGGATGTTCAGCTACTACGCTCCCGAAGGCAAGGACATCAACGATTACCGCGAGCAGGTGATGGAACGCATGGCCGCGAAGGTCGAGGCGCTTCAGGACGCCGACGTGACGATGGTCCACGAGAACGAGGCCAATATCTACGGCCACACGGCGGCGAATTGCGTCGATATGGTCGAGACCATCAACTCGCCGAAGCTCCGACTCGTGTACGACCCGGCGAACTTCGTCTGGGGCGAGAAGCTCACCAACAACGTCGAGGTCTGCTGGCCCGTCATGAAGCCGTACGTCGTCCACATCCATATTAAAGACTGGAAGCTCGGTTCCGGAGACGTCGGCAGCGTTCCGGGCGAGGGCGACGGCCAGATCAAGGAATTGCTGGCCGAGCTTGCGGCGATGAACTATGACGGTTGCATGACGATGGAGCCGCACTTGCAGACCGGCGGCCAGTTCGGCGGCTCGACGGGACCCGACCTGTTCTCGAAGGCGATTGCCGCCGTTAGGGAACTCGCCAACGAAGTCGGCCTGGTGTGCGAATAAAAACGTAGGGTGGGGCTTGCCCCACCATGATTGAATCGGTGGGCTAAAGCCCACCCTACGAGTCTTGTTTTACTCGGAAAGGAAAGCCCAAATGAAAAGCTGGAATTTTGGAATTATCGGCGCCGGATTGATCGCAGATTTTCACGCACGGTCCATCGGGGACCTGCCCAACGCCAGGCTGATCGGCTGTTGCGACAAGCTCCCGGACCGGGCCAAAAGCCTCGCGGATAAACACGGCGTTCGCGCTTTCGACGATTACGAACAAATGCTCGCGAGCGACGAGATCGATATTGTCACCATCGCCACACCGAGCGGCTTCCACATGGAGCCGACCATCGCGGCCGCCGAAGCGGGCAAGCACGTCATCTGCGAAAAGCCGGTGGAGATCACCCTGGACCGGATCGACGCGATGATCGCCGCACACGAGAAGGCCGGCACGCGCCTGGGCGGTATCTTCCCGTACCGGTTCAACGACATGATGACGCCTATGCGGGAGGCGATCAATTCGGGACGTCTCGGCGTGATTACCTACGCCAGTATTTTCGTGCCCTGGTGGCGGACCGACGAATATTACACGGACTCCTGGCACGGCACCTGGAAGCTGGACGGGGGCGGCGCACTGATGAACCAGTCCATTCACATGGTGGATATGCTCTGTGATGTGATGCCGCCGATAGAAACGGTCCAGGCGTTCACATGCAAACTGGGCCATCCTCAGATCGAAGCCGAGGACACCGCTGTAGCCGTGCTGCGCTATACCAACGGCGCGCTGGGAATGATCTACGGCACGACGGCTTCCTTCCCGGGCCAATTCCGAAGGTTCGAGATTACGGGCACGAAAGGCACGATCATCAACGTGGAAAACAGCATCACGGTCTGGCAATTCGCCGACGAAAAGCCCGAGGACGCCGAGGTCCTCAAGAAATTCGGCGAGATCGAAGGCGGAGGCGGCGTCGCCGATCCGGCGGCCATCACCCACGAAAATCACACGCGGAACTTCAAGGCGTTTTTAGAAGCGCTCGAGAGCGGCGAGGACTTCTGGATCGACGGAAAAGAAGCCCGCAAAGCCGTCGAAGTTATCCTGGCCATCTACGAATCCGCCAAAACCCAAAAACCGGTCAAGCTAAGCTGATATTTCTCATTTCCATGATGAAATGAAGGATACGATCCTTGCCATTGCTGGTTTGGTTATCGTTATTGGCATTTTTTGCCTTGTTGCATCGTGTTTCTTATTCGTGCAATTTAGGCAATGGACAAAAACACGGCTTTTGGATATTGAGGTAGATATATCCCAACCGGGCGAATTTTCCGGACAGTTTGTTCCGAAATGTCCCATAGCTGCCTACTACACATTGTTGCTCGAATTACCTCCCTCTTTCACTGAGGATTCCGACACCCAAGCCTTACTGGATGGCTTGGAGGCCCGTCTGAGCGTTTTGGATTCTCATGGATCGGAATTGAGGGGCTTTAAAGAGCGCGATATAAAATATAAAACACGTGGGAATCCGATAATGCTGGAGCAACTGTATCGTCTTCCAGAGGAGTCTTATACACTGAGATTCACAATCGCTCAAGGAGCTAAGGCATTATCGGGTACGAAACAGCGCTTGTTTTTGGAATATCGTCTTGGATTCCAAACGATCGAACTACACATCAGCCTTTTAGCGACCGTAGTCGCGTTAACCATCGGTGCAGGATTAACCTTCTATGGACTAACATTAACAAAGAAAAAACAAGCCGAGATTTAAACTCCTTATTACACGTTCATCGTTTGACTTTACCGTTGATGCTCAATAACGATGACGGAGGCGATGTCATCTGGGGCTTTTTGCGGGAGCCGAACGATTAGGGTGTCCGATTTCTTTTCTGTTTTTAACGCGGTTCGATTGGGATCGGCGAGTAAATAGGCGCGCTTGATTTGTAGGTCTCCCGCGGGTACCTGAAGCACGCCGTCTTGTGGCCAGTCGAATACGTGGGCGAAAATCTGTCCGGGCTTTTTGGTGTATCGGCCCCATGCCGGCTTCTCGAAGGGGCTTGCGGTTGTGCCGTAAATTGCTTTGCCGTTCGTGGCCATCCATCGGCCGATGGCCTGCATGGATTCGATACTTTCCCGGGGTATCGAGCCGTCGCCTTTCGGGCCGATGTTCAATAAATAGTTCCCGCCTTTCGAGACGATATCGATCAGGTTGTGGATCAGCGTCTCGTTTGATTTCCATGCGTGGTCGTGCTCGGAGTATCCCCACGTCGTGTTCATCGTCATGCAGACCTCCCAATCGACGCCGGGCACGCCGGTCGAGGGGATGGTCTGTTCGGGCGTTGTGAAGTCGCCTTCCTCCGGCTTCCAGGTTCGCAGGCGGCCCACGGAATCGTTCTTCTCGATATGGGGGATGTGATAGAGACGGTTGTTCGAGATGATTCGCGGCTGGAGGCTCCGCGCCATGGCCATCAGCTCGTCGGCGCGCCAAAACGGGCCGTCGTTGCCCTTTTTCGAATAGTCCCACCAGATGATATCGACGCCGCCGTAGTTCGTGAAAAGCTCGCGCGCCTGGCGATGGAGATAATCGACGTAGATGTCGTGGTGGCGCGGGCCGTTCGGGGACGGCTTGCCCTTGAGTGGATGGGGCAACTGGTCTGCTTTGATATAGTCGTACTGGGGGTGGTGCCAGTCGATAACCGAGTGATAGAAGCCGACGTTCAATCCCTCGCTTCGGATGGCATTTACGATTTCCTTGCACAGGTCCCGGCCGATGAGATCGTGGGCGTCATACGTGGTGTATTCAGATTCAAACAGGCAGAAACCATCGTGGTGTTTCGTGGTGAAGACCACGTACTGACAGCCGGCCCGGCGCGCCAGCTTCGCCCACGCATCGGCAAAGCCTTCCTCCGGACGAAAGTGCGGGACCGCCTCGTGCGCGTATTCCCAGGTGTCCGCGCGGACACGCTGCTGAATCCATTCCATGCCGCCCCGCGTGCCGACGGGTTTGTCCTTCCACGTTCCGGCCAGACCCGAATAGAGCCCCCAGTGAACGAACATCCCGAAGCGCGCCTGGCGCCACCATTGCATCCGGGCGTCGCGCTGCTCCGCCGTCTCGGCGCCGGCCGGAGAGATTTGGATCAGGGCAAAGGCGACCACCAAACTCATTAGAAGAACAAACGTTGTGTTTTTCATATTTTCTTCCTTTCTTTAGGTCCGATGAGCTAACTGATGGAATTCTATCAAAAACGGCTGAAGTTGGAAAGACGTAAACGACGGTATGGGAAGTTGCTATTCTGAACCTCTCACCATACAATGAACGGATTGTCCACTCAGCAAAACAGACAGGAGTCGATATGAAAAAAACACGGTCAATACTTCTTATAGGTATTTTCGCTGTTATCACTCAGACCGCTTCCGCGAGCGCGAATACGGAAAAAATGAACATCGCGCCGAATCCTTCATTCGAGGATGATTTGACCGGGATCGAGACGAACGTGTGCGTTTTCGGCGGCTGGTTTCCCATCGGCGTCGTGACGGATGAGGGCACAAGTGAAATAAGAATCACGGAAGAGGCCGCTCGCACGGGAACGAAATCTCTGCGAGTAACACCGAATACCAATACCCTCAAAGGGACCATCTACTATAGTCAATACAACGCCGGAGAAGAAGTCCGGACGAATATCACTCGCACGGGCGTCCGCGGCGCCAGGACGTTTGCCTTCCGTCTCGATCAGGATATTCTCTCATGCGATGCAACGGTTTGGATCAAAAAAACGGACCGGCAAAAAATTGCATTAAAGGCGATCTGGTACACCCGTCGAAATCGCATCCCGTTCATTAAAATTGCAGAAAACATCGTTACGGACCCGGTCGAAAGTAAGGATGGCTGGCTCAGATATTCTCTGCACGCCATGCGATGTCATACGGCCCGACAAGTCCAGATCGTTGTTGAAACCAATGGCTCGGAACCGTTTTATATCGACGACGCGGAAATCTATTTCAATCGTTACTCACATGTGGACATCCTGGTCGATCAACTCGGCTACGAAACGCAATCTCGCGCCAAAGGTGTTATATTACAATCATCCACCTCCCTCCGTCGTCCACCCGATTCGTTTTCACTTATCGATCTTGCGACTTCCAAGAAAGTGATAACGAAACAATGGAAAGAAATCGGCTACTTTCCTGAATGGGATTTATATCACTGGCAAGGAGACTTCTGTGACTATCAAATCCCCGGACAATATGTTGTAGGAACGACCGTGGACGGCGCCGAGTATTATTCGCCGCCTTTTGATATCCGCAAGAGCTTGTTGGTTCCGGACACAGCCGAGTTGGCTTATCGATTCTTCTATTATCAGCGTTGCGGTATGGCCGTTCCCTCCTTTCACGCCGCGTGCCATCTTGACGATGGCAAGATGCCGGACGGAAGCCACAGAGACCTGTCCGGCGGCTGGCATGACGCCGGCGACTATAACAAGTATAACGGCTACACGCCCGAATCCGTTTATGCTTTGGCCTTTGCCTACGATCGTCGCAAGAGCTTCTTCGATCAGTTCGACCGCGATGCAAATGGTCGGGCGGATATCCTGGACGAAGCGATCTGGGGAGCCAAGTTCCTCGAAAAATGCCTCAATCCCGAAAGCCTCGATATGATCGCGACGATCAGTTCCGGTTATGGCTACTGGGGCAAGCCGGATAAAGAGACGGACAACAAGCCCCGAACCGGCGATGAGCGAACCGTTCGAGGAAATCTGGCGGACGCTTCTGCCTGCACGCGGGGCTTCGCATTGCTGGGCAAGTATGTCCCTCGCTACCTTGCGATAGCCGAACGGCTCTATCAGAAACGCGGCGGCAATATGCCGGAATTGCTCGCTCTTTACAGCGCGACACAAAAGGACGTCTATCGTGATGCGGCGAAGAAACGCGCCGAAGCGCTTCTGCAAAACAGTCAAGACAATACGTCCGGTTTCCGTGAATTAGCCAAATACGCGATCGCCTTTCCGACAGATCATCTCGTCCCGGCCATTCGCGCTATGGCCCAAAGGCGGCTGGAAGAGCTTGAAGCGATCTGTGACAATCCTTTTAAAATTACGCGGCGGCGGGACGAGGATGGAAGCCTCATTTTCTTTCGCCACTATCGAGATGTGAATAACTGGTACGTCGGAGAAAGTCGCGAGCTTTTGGATACCGCGTATGAGGGCCTTCTATTGAAAGCGCTCGGATTCGCTCAAGGCCGCTCTATTGCGGAGAACCAGGTCCATTGGGTTTTAGGCCGAAATCCGTACGGCGTCTCGACCATGGAGGCGGTCGGGCGTGTTTTCATGCCGCATTATCATCATCGATACAACGCCCTGGCGGGCAATCCACGCGGCGCCGTGCCGGGGGCCGTCGTGAACGGGATCACCCGGGCGTGGCCGGACCACGATCGTCCCTGGCTGGATATGCACCCGGAACCCAATGCGGATTACCAATCCAATGAGCCCTGGCTGCCTCACAACAACCGATGGCTGTTCCTTATCGCCATGTGGTGAGGCAATGTTTATGTGGGCTGGGGAGCGGAAGCATCCGTGGTGGATTTGCGCTTGGTCGGGAACAAGGGGGCGGATTTTTCCCGGTTGAATTTGACGCCCCGGCCGGTAACGATTTCTTTCTGCTCGCGGATAAAATCCACATATTGAAGTAACGTCCAGGCGCTGTTATGCCATCGCATCTGGTAGCCTCTCTGGTGGGCCTGCTTTTCCATCATGAGGCGTTTGCTCTGGTTGAAGGCCAAATAGTCCAGGGCCTGAGCGATTTGCTCGATAGACGGCTCCCCGGGATCGACCAGGATGCCGCGGGCGTATTTGCCGATCACCACGCCATCGGGACATCGTTTGTTGGAATTGATCAGCTCGCGCGCATATCGCGACTTCGTCACGATGGCGACCCGCCCGGAGCCGAGCGTGTCCGCCAGGATACCGCTGGAAATCTGCTGCATGTTGAGGTACGGCAGGAGCATCACATTCGTCGCGGCGTAAAGCTCGACGAACGCCGTCTCATCCAGGAACGTATCCAGGAAGACCACGTCATACTCGCCGAAATCCATGTCTTGCATGTCTTTGATTTTATACCAGGTTAGTTTCGATTCTTCGAGGCCGGCGTTCAATAGTTCCTGATATTCGCCGTAATATTTTCCGCCCTCGGCCTTGACGAACTCCGGGTGACATTGGCCGGCGATCAGATAGACCATCCTTTTTCTTTGGGCCTCGGTGCACGAATCGTTGAGAAACCTGCCGTAACCTCGCAGGCCGTATTGAATCCCTTTGCCCGGCGACAGCAAACCGAGCGTCGTGATTAAAAAGCCGTTCTCCAGACCGTACCTGTGTTTGATTGCGAGCCGGTCGAACTGGGACCGCTGCTGCATCCGGATGCCGTGGTCGATGTGCTTGAGCTTGACGTGGGCGATGCCGTATACGGGCGATTCGAGCGTTTGAATGGCGCTCTCGGTCGTGACGACAAGCCCGTCGCTCAATTCGGCAAGGTCTTGCAGAACTTTTTTCTGATGCGGGTCCGGCTCATCCAGAACGGTGTGAAGATATACAAGCGTTGTCAGACCGTTTTCCATGAAGGCTTGGGTCATCTTGACGAAATTCGTCCCCTGTCCGTCTTCGCCGCTGTCATCCGGGTCGAGACCGTATTCGTGCTGGAGAAGAACCACCGTAGGATTAGGGCTTTGTTTGGCACGAGCGATGATGTGGCCGGTCGTGTCCCGCCAGGAGACGGGATTATACTGATCGATCGTCAAATCCACGGGGATCCGATACGGCCCGTTGCCGCGGTCGATGGCGGCCACTCGAATGTGGCCGACTTCACCCGTAAAATGCTCCAGCGCCGTTGCCAGATCGCGCGAGAACGTGCCGATCCCACAACGGCGCGGAGGATACGTACTGACAATCCGAATGTTATACGCCATAATGAATTACCAATTTAGATTGTAGAATGAAGAATTTAGAATTCTCAATTCTACATTCTCAAATCTAACTTCACACCGTCGCCATGACGCCCCGGACATAGCCGACCGACTCGGCCAAACCCGCCAGCGGATCGTCGGCGTCTTTTTCATATTCGAACGAGACAATACCGTCGTACTTGATCTTAACAAGAACCCGGATGAAGGCGGGGATATCAATCACACCGCGACCCATTTCGACACAATGTCCCTTCTTGGTCGCCTCTGAGACATCCTTGATGTGGACGTCATGAAGCCTCTCGCCACAAAGCACTGTTTCTGCGATAGGATCGTCGCCGTAGCGTTTGGTATGTCCTATGTCGTGACACATGCCGATGCGCTTGTCCAGATTCTTTATATGCTTGAGTGCAACGGCGGGAGTGGGGAAGAACTTATCGCCCGGGCCGTGGTTGTGGATGGCTACCTTGATATCGTACTGTCGGACCTTTTTGTCAATCAGCGGCAACATCTCGGGCGACGGCGCTGCGATAGCGACCTTCATCCCCGCGGCTTGGGCGTAATCGAACGCCTGATTGACCTGGCCTTCGTTTTTCATGCTGATGACTCCTCCGCCGTAAAGAGTCAGGCCGGCTTCTTTGACCTTCGCCACAGTCGCCGCGATTTGGTCGGGCGTGCTGTCCAGTTCCAGGTGCATGCTCTTGAAACAAATGTACTTTAAGCCGACTTTATTCGTCATCGCCAGTGTATCTTCGAGATTGAATTTTCTCAGGGTGTATGAAGCCAGACCCAGTTTAAAAGGTAATTCCTTCTTTCGGGAGGCTCCGGAACGACGAGGCTGCCCCATACTGTCGCAGGCCCCCACCAATGAAGCGGCCGCTCCCACCCCGGCTAATTGCAAAATGTGTCTTCTGCTTTGCTTGTGTGCTCTCATGAATTTACTCCTTATCTGGAATTTAAACATTACTTCATGGCATTCGACGATAAAACACTCGCATTCGAAAAGCAAGGAAATTCACATTGTCCGCCCCCTGCACTTGTGATATGATAGTGTCCCAAACGTAGGGGCAGGTCCCTGTGCCTGCCCGAAGCAATCACACGGGATTGCCTTTACCGGGCGGCAGATTTCGAAAGGCAGGAGTAAATGGGGAATCGAAAGGCAAAAACAAGAAACAGACTAACTCGTCGGGGGTTCTTGAAAGGCTCCGCCGCTGTCGCAGCGGGAACGTTCATGCCGGCAAAGATCATCGGCTCCAGTGCTCCAAGTAACCGAATTACCATTGGAATGATCGGGATGGGCCGTCAAGCGTATCACTCCAATGTCAAATCGTTCCTCAACGCGACCGATACGCAGGTTGTCGCCGTTTGCGACGTGGACGCCTGGCGGCTCGACAACGCTCAAAAGGCCGTCGATACTCACTACGCTAAAAAACAGTCTTCCGGACGATTCAAAGGGTGCTCGATCTACAAAGACTTCCGTGATCTGTTGGATCGCAAAGACATCGACGCGATGATGATCTCCACGCCCGACCATTGGCACGTGCCGATGGCGACCGCGGCGGCGAGGGCGGGCAAAGATATCTGTTGCGAAAAACCGCTGACGTTGAACATCGCCGAAGGCCGGTTTCTTAGCGATACCGTCAGCCGATACAATCGTGTCTTTCGTACGGACAGCGAGTTCCGTTCGCACGCGTGTTTCCAAAAGGCCTGCGAGCTTGTGCTTAACGGGCGCATCGGCAAGGTGCATACGATCCGCACGGGCGTGCCTGCGGGTGATGTAGCGGGTCCGCCGGCGCCGGAGATGCCCGTGCCGGAAGAATTAGATTATGACCTTTGGCTGGGGCCCGCGCCGCTTGCCCCTTATACGGTTAATCGCGTTCAGCCGCGTCACAGCTACAACCGGCCCGGCTGGATGCGCGTCCCCGATTATTGCGAAGGCATGGTCACCAACTGGGGGGCGCACCTTAACGACATCGCCCAATGGGGCAACGGCACCGAACGCACCGGGCCCGTAGAGGTCGAAGGGACCGGGGAGTTTCCGCGAGACGGTCTTTGGAACGTGTTGTTGAGTTTCGAAATAAAGTACACGTATGCCAACGGCGTGCGGCTCATCTATAGTATCAGTCAGCCTTATGTGCGATTCGAGGGAACCGAGGGCTGGATTCAGGCCAACTATAACGATCGGAGTCTTAAGGCTAAGCCGGAATCGATTTTGAAATCTGCGATAGGCCCCGATGAAATTCATCTGCCACTCAAGGGTGAAAAGAGGGATTTCATCGACGCCGTCAAGACCCGGGGCCAGACGCTGGAGGACGCCGAGGTCGGCCACAGGACGACATCCCTGTGTCAGTTGGGACACATTGCCATCCAGGTCGGACGCAAGCTAACGTGGGACCCGGATGCGGAAACGTTTATGAATGACGAAACCGCTAACCGGCTTCTGAGTCGTCCCATGCGAAGTCCGTGGAGGCTTTGAATTTATGATTTACGATTTATGATTTACGATTGAGAGACTTGTGACGGGGCATTGATATGGAAAGCGAAAAAACAAAAGCGACTAATGTTATTTCACGCCGGCAGTTTCTTAAAGGTTCGGGGGTGGCAGCCGGGACGGCGTTGTTCGTGCCGTCATCCGTCTTCGGCGCCGACGCACCGAGCAACCGCATCACGTTTGGCTTTATCGGCGTCGGGCGGATGGGCATGGGCGATATGCGAGAGATTCTCGGATTCAAGCAGGCCCAGGTGATTGCGGTGTGCGATGTCGATGCCAATCGCGTCGAAAACGCGAAGAAAACCGTCGAGGCCCACTACAGCCGACAAGCCTCCGGCGGTGATTATACAGGATGCAGAGCCTTCGGCGATTACAGAGACCTGGTTGCCCGCACGGAGATCGACGCGGTCAGTATCGCCACGCCCGATCATTGGCACATACTGCCCGCCGTCGCCGCAGCCAAAGCGGGTAAGGATATTTTTTTGCAAAAGCCACTGAGTTTGACGATAAAAGAAGGACGCGTCCTGAGCGATACGGTCCATCGATACAATCGGATCTTCCTGGTCGGAAGTCAGCAACGCTCCGATGCACGTTGGCGTCAGGCGTGCGAACTGGTTCGCAACGGGCGTATCGGAAAGGTGCATACCGTCAAAGTCGGCTTCGGTGTGGACCCCGGCACTACACCACAACCGCCGATGCCGGTGCCCGACAATCTTGATTACGATATGTGGCTGGGACCGGCTCCCTGGGCGCCCTATACGGAAAAGCGCGTCCACCCGCAGAAGGATTATAGCCGGCCCGGCTGGCTGCGGATCACCGATTACGGCGCCGGTATGATCACCGGCTGGGGCGCCCACCACAACGACATCGCCCAGTGGGGTCTGGGAACCGAATACACCGGACCCGTACAGATCGAAGGGCATACGCAATATCCGAAGGACGGCCTCTGGAACGTGCACGGCGACTTCAGCATTACGTACACATACGCCAACGGCGTCAAAGTTATTTGCGCCGACAATAAGAAAAACAAACAGGGCGTTCTCTTCGAGGGGACCGAGGGCTGGGTCTCTGTCAGGCGCGGCAAAATCGACGCCCGGCCGAAGTCGTTATTGACTTCGACGATTGGAGCCGATGAAATCCAACTCTATAAGAGCAACAATCACAAGTTAAATCTTCTTGAATGTATTAAGTCGCGACGCCAGACCGTCGCCCCGGCCGAGATCGCGCACCGGTCCTGTACCGTCTGCCTGCTGGGCGATATCGCGATGCGATTGGGACGGAAGCTCAGATGGAACCCGGACGAGGAAAAATTCATCAATGACGAACAGGCCGATCGCCTGCTCTCGAAACCGATGCGCGGTCCGTGGAGGCTGTGTTGAGATTGATTATCGACAATTGATGATTGATTATTGAAAAGACAGGAGCGTCATATGAATCGGTGGATATCCGTTGTATTTTTACTTATTGTAACGTGTTGCTGCACTCTGTTACCAGCCGCTCAGAAAGTGACCGCCAGACTGGATAAGGATCAGGTCGTCGTTACGGTCGGAGACAAAGTATTCACGTGCTACAAGTTCAGTCATTCGCAGAAGTATCCGTACTTCTGGCCGGTCAACGGATCGGTATCGGGCCAGTCGATTACGACGGAAACATCCGAGCCGTATCCGCATCATCACTCGCTGTTCTTCGGCTGCGACCGCGTCAACGGGGGCAACTACTGGCAGGACGTCAACGAACGCGGGCAAATCCTCTCGCAAGGCCCTGTCATTTCGAATACGGAAAATTCCAGCGTTACTCTCTCGGACCGGTGCTTATGGAAGCAGCCGGGCAAAGCGCCCGTCATTGAAGACAAGCGAAAGATCGTCATCTCCGCGCCGAGCGAAAAGATCAGGATCATCGATTTCAAGATCACGATGATCCCCCTGGTCGATATCGAAATCCTAAAGACCAATCACTCGCTTTTCTCGGCGCGGGTTATGCCGGAATTGAGCGTCAAGTCCGGCGGCACACTTATCAACGCCGAAGGCAAGATCCGCGAGAAGGGCACATTCGGCGCCGCCTCGCCCTGGTGCGACTACTCCGGCACGCGCGATGGTGTTACTGAAGGCATAGCTATTTTGCAACATCCCAAGAATCGCTGGTATCCAAGCCCATGGTTCACGCGCGATTACGGCTTCTTCTCCCCCACCCCGATGTACTGGCTGAAAGGCGACAAGCTGCATTTGGCTATGAATGAAACGCTCACGCTCGCATACCGTGTAGTTGTCCACACAGGCGACGCCAAAGAAGCCGACATTGCGGAACTCTTCAAGCAATACAAACAGAAAGCGAAGTAGCTCTACAATAGCTATTTAACAGCATTGAATTCAATCTTGTAGAAAGCTCATGGTCTTTTGAGTTAGTCGAAAAGATTATGAGCCTCACACATCAAATCCTTTTTTTGGGGGGTAGTTCAGTCTATTAGACTGCGCAAGGAATAATGTCATGTCTGAGCAGCGATAGCTTTTTAAGCGAGAACATAAAAAAGTGATTGAAATTTCAAAAATGAGTTGCTATCCTGCCGGGGCTATACGCTTGGCCGTATGGCTGAGCGAATACAAAGATCAATCATAAATTGGGGTTCTTTTTAAAGTAACTTGGGGTCTCCTCATAGAAAGGATGTGTTGAATGTTTGTGAAAGGAAGCCGTTTCTCAGCTATTTGTATATTCTTCATTCTATCCTTTTTCGCATCAGGCTCCTTGAGCGAAGAAGCGAAACCAGCGTACACAGCAGCCACGATGTCCGATCCACAGATTCCTATCGGGGATTTGGAGCTGCTCCTCAAGCCTTTGACGAAGAGCGAGCTGGTTGTCGAAACGGAGGCCTGGCTGGAACTGCTCAAGAGCAAAGCCACAGAGATTAGCACTGCAGAAATCGAGAAACGGCAAAAGGCCAGGGAAATTGAAGAGAAAGAAGAGGAAATCGAGGAGAAACTCGAAAAAATCGAAGAGCAAGTCGAAGCCGAGGCGGCGGCACCCGCCGAAAGCATGGAACAACTGGAAAAAAAGATCGAGGCCGTGGCTGAAGCGGAAGAGGTGATAGAAAAGAAAGCCGAGACCATCGATCAGGCCGAATCGGAAGTCCAGGAAATCGCCGCCGAATCGCAAACGAAACTCGAGAGCAAGCCGGAAGAGGAACTGAGCAGCTCCGAGGAGGATATAAAGAAAAAAACGGAGGAAGTCGTCGAAGCCCAGGAAAAAGCCAAAGAGACGGTCGAACAGGTCGCACAATCCGATATGGAACTGGATGAAAAGGTCAAGAAAATCGGCGAGGCGGAGATTGAAGTTCAATCGAAAGTCAAAGAGCATATGCTGGTCACCATCAATAAGCTCCGAGAGGAGCAGACGGGCCTGATTGACCGTTTCAACGTTGTTTTGTCCGCCCTGGAACTCAAAGGGGGAGAGATCGAGGAATATGAGAAATACGTTGCGGCGGTTTCCGGCGTGGATATGGATATTCAAGACATCAAGGATGTCAACGCCTTTCGAATTATCGTTTGGGGCTGGCTCAAATCGACGGAAGGAGGGCTCCGCTGGCTCAAGAATATAACGTTCTTCCTTCTTACGCTGTTGGCCTTTTATATCCTGGCCCATGTCTTAGGGAAAATTACACACAAGACGGTATCGGCTTCGAAAAAATTCTCAGACTTGCTGAAACAGTTTTTCGTCAGTTTAGTGCGTAAGCTTGTCATGATCATCGGCATTATCGTCGCCCTGTCGATGTTGGAAATCGATATTGGTCCGTTCGTTGCCGGCCTGGGGGTCGCCGGATTTATCCTCGGTTTCGCCCTTCAGGGAACGCTGAGCAACTTCGCTTCCGGCCTGATGATCCTCATCTATCGCCCGTTCGATGTGGGGCACTTCATCGAGGCGGCGGGCATTCGAGGAGTCGTCAAGTCTATGAGCCTTGTTTCCACCACGGTCACAACGCCCGACAATCAAATCGTTATTGTGCCGAACGGCGAACTTTGGGGAGGGGTGATTACCAATATTACGGGGAGCAATACTCGCCGCGTCGATTTAATGTTTGGAATTAGTTACACCGATGATATCGCCAAAGCCTCGAGCATTCTCGAAGATATCGTTGCTACGCATGAACGGATCCTCAAAGACCCCGAACCCGTCGTGAAAGTGCACGAGCTGGCCGACTCCTCGGTCAACTTTGTCTGCCGGCCCTGGGTCAAAACGGTGGATTACTGGGACGTCTATTGGGACGTGACCCGCACCGTCAAAGAGCGATTTGATGCGGAAGGCGTGTCGATCCCGTTCCCCCAGAGCGATGTTCATCTTTATAAGGCATCGAACGGCAGTTCATAAATCTTCGAGAAAATCGGCCGGTAAATATTTGATTCTTTAAGGCGAGCCGGATATTTTATTAGGCGTGAAGCCCGGCGTCATTGCCGGGATGATACAGGTGGAAGATGGTATTCGGAGGTGACGGGGATGGTCGCGATGTTTTTTCATGTTGAGCAGCGCACGGCATGGATCAGAACGGGTACGCACACCGTCGTCTATGATCGCGATCCGGATTATCCTCGTTTTGCCAAAGATCCCGGCGGCACGATCAAGCGCATGTTGCGCATCTGGCTCGCCGAACCGGGAAACGGCGGGCCTACCTTGCGCGCCTATCTTGGTACGGTGACTTTTTGTTTCACGGGACCCTCTTTTCGAGAGCTGTGCCGGCTGTTCCACCTCACGAGCCAAGCCGCCGGGGCCGCCGGGCAGTCCGCAAAAGCATTGCGAAACGATCTGGCCGGGTTGCTGAGAATGTATATCCGTGAGGAATACAAGCTGTCCGAATTTTCGCAATGCACCCCCTGACGCTGACACGCGAGAGGTTATCTGTTGCACGCACCATTCCGGGAAGATAAAAAAGCAATGCTCTCAGGGCGATCCGTAAAACACGTAATTGTCGTAGGTCCGTTTGTCGGCGCGCTTCTTTTGATGCTCCTCCAGCGCCCCGTGATATTCGCAGTGAAAGAACCGGCCGTCAAAGGAAGGCGGCGGCATCGTATCGCTCGTACCGTCGAGGGCGGCCGCTAAGTGCAGCAGAGCCAGCGGAATCTCGTCGCCCGTTCGGGCGTACTGCCGTGTGGGCCTTGGGAACAAGCCTGTGGATACCTGCAGCTTTAAGAGATTGTCGGCAATCCGGCAAGCCATTGTCAGCATCGAACGTCGGCCGGTGGCTCGGTGTAATTCGAGCAAAACATACATCAGACGCCAATCCGCGCTATCGGTATCGAGTTTCAAGGCTTGTTTTTGACCCGATGGCGACCCGATATCGCCGAGTCCCATCGTGCCGGCTAACTGACGGATGATTCGCCATATCCCGGTGTCTTTGGAAAGTCGATAAGCCATCGCGTAACTCCAGAGCAGATACCCGTCGGGATCGCGAGGGGCGAAGGATTCGGGCACGTAGTATCCCGTTTTCGCCTCGCGCCATTTCAAAGGCGTGCCGTCGATCATCAAAGCAATGAATTGGCCCGTATCCGGATCGAAACTTCGATCGGCGTAGATCTTCAGGTCTTCAATCGCCCAGGTGATCAATTCCCGTCCCGTTTTGGTATAATCGCCCCCTGCTCCGAGCAGGGTCTCAGCGGCCTGCATCTGCGCCAGGGGAATATGGTGGTAGCGCGAGGTCTGATGGTATGAAGCGACGATTTTAGCTTCGTTGATCGTGGGGTGAACGTGTCCGAGCGCCTCCTGCGCCCGGTCGTTTTTCCGGTAGCTCAGTTGCCCGCCGCACAGTCCGGTTTCGGGATGCTTGGCCTGTTGCCAGCGATAAACCAGTCGGCGGGTCCATTTGAGCGCATCCTTGTTCTTGTCCAGCGCCGCCAGCATCGTTCCGGCGTGCATCAAAGGCGGCGTGACGTTGGCGAAAGACAAATTGGACCCTTTCGCCGGGAAGGGCACGTCGATGTCCGCGTCGAAGGCATGGTCCCATTGAGGCGTTGCCGGCTTTTCGGTATTGGCGTGCCGGTTATAATCGAGACGGCTCCAGTCGAGGATATGCGTGGCCCAGACGGCCCCCATCAATTGGCGGGTGGATTCGGGATTCACCTTCCACATAAAACGATAATAAGGCTGATGGCTTTTCATCTCATGGACGCCGGCGTACTGGCCGACGGCCCGCTCCGTCTGTAGGTCCCAGGCCAAATGGCCGCCCCAATACAAAAGCCCGCTCCTGGATTGGAGATACTTCAGGGCGTAATCCGTGGCCTCCACCGCCGTTTGGCGATAGGCGGGATCGTTCGTCAACGCGCTTAAACCGTCAAGAAGTCGAATCAGAGGCTGTTGGCTCGCAAAGTTCGACAAGACCCACGACTGGCCGTCTTTCTTCCATATCACAGGTTTCAAACTCACCGTATGAAGGCCATCGACAAAAAGGGGAGTGTGCTCTTTCCCGTATGTGTCACGTCCTTTGTCAACAACGGTATCGGCGAAATCCCGAACCGCCTTGAGATACTTCCCGCTCGTCGGTTCATTCCCAAGGCAAGGTATCACCGGAGCAATGCATGTGCCAAGCAGGAACAAGGCTACAAACCTCTTCGCCGCGTTAGACCACAGTAATTTAGATTTCATTGTTTACTCCTTTCGATTGATATTCTATCAGAATCCGTTGCAGTTGTCATCATCTGCGCGGCAAAGCCCGGATCAGATTTGATCTTACACCATGAATGCCGTAGAATATTGTTATGTTGCCATGAAGATGATTTTGGAAGGATAGTCATATGAACCGGATTGACTGGACACGACGTGATTTTCTAAAGATGCTTGGGCTCGGAGCGGCTTCACTGGCGCTGCCCGGATATGTACAGGCAAATTCCCACGCGAAGAAACCGAACATCATCCTTATCATGGCCGACGATATGGGCTATTCCGACATCGGTTGTTACGGCGGAGAAATCAACACGCCGAACCTTGACGCTTTAGCCGCAGGCGGGATGCGGTTCACGCAATTTTATAACTGCGCCAAATGCAGCCCGACGCGGGCATCGCTTCTGACGGGCCAGTACGATCAGGCCGTGGGTGTTCAAAATATGGAGCACGGCGCGACGTTCGGCGAAGTGTTGCGTGGCGCTGGCTACCGAACGATTATCTCGGGTAAGTGGCACCAGCGCCCGCTTCCGACAACTCGCGGATTCGACCGCTACTTCGGCCTGGCCGACGGGTGCTGTAATTTTTGGAATCCCGGAATCAAAGCCCGTCCGGGCGAAGGTAAGCCGGGCCGGAAAAGATCGTCGCCGCGTCGGTGGGCCATTGAAGATAAGGTCATTATGGGTTATACGCCTGAAGATAAGAACTTTTATACGACGGACGCCTTTGCGGATTATGCCGTTGCCCGGCTTGAGGAGTACAAGGAGGAGAGCCGGCCGTTTTTGCTCTATTTGCCGCAGACGGCGCCGCACTACCCGCTGCACGCCTGGCCGGAGGATATCGCAAAATATAGGGGCAAATACAAAATCGGCTGGGACGCGCTTCGCCGGCGGCGCTACAAGCGCCAGATCGAGATGGGGATGTTCGATCCGAAATATGCGATGTCACCGCGGGACGAACGCGTGCCGGCGTGGGAGTCGCTGGGCGACTCGGAAAAAGACCAGGCCGATCTGGCCATGGCGGTTTATGCGGCGATGATCGACCGTCTGGATCAGGCCGTCGGCAGGGTCTTTGAAAAGGTCAAGGAAATCGGCAAATGGGAGAATACACTCGTTTTGTTCTTATCCGACAACGGCGGCTGCGCCGAGACGCCCGACAAGACGCCGAACATTCCTCCGGGGCCGGTCGAGGGCTATCGCGCGCTGGGTCCGGCCTGGGCCAACGCCAGCAACACGCCCTACAGGAAATACAAGTCCTCGGACTACGAAGGTGGAAGCTGCACGCCCTTTATCGCCTATTGGCCCGGCGTTATCAAACCGGGCAGAATCACCGGCCAGGTCGGGCATATTATTGATATTGTGCCGACGTTTATGGATATTGCCGGCGCGACCTACCCCGACCGAATCAATGGCAGAAAGACCAAATCCGTCGCGGGTAAATCGCTCCTGCCCATCTTCCAGGGAAAGCAACGAAAGGACCACGAGCTATTGTACTGGCAGTTCGGGCAAGCCAAGGCCGTTCGTATGGGTGACTGGAAACTGGTCCGGTTCGGCAAAGCAGACTGGGAACTCTACGATCTCGAACAAGACAGAACGGAACTGAACGACCTGGCCGCAAAGCATCCGGAGAAAGTCGAACAAATGGCCGCCCTGTGGCAGAAGTGGTGGACGGAGTGCCGAGGATGACGCAGTAGGTAATGCCTTGTAAAAAAAAAGGTTTACATACTGACATAAAAATAAGCTCGCCCCCGGTCGTGAGCATTTCGTTCAAAAAATATCGTATCTATTGTTGTTCTTGCCATTTATGAAAGCGGCACCCTGCCGTCATTTCAGCCTCAAACCGAAAAAACTACTCAAAACCAGCGTTTTTTTTTAAAAGAACAGTTAATATTTCTGAGTTTAGAAACGTCTTATTTAATAGAGTAGTCCTGCGCAATGAAGCTTTTCGTCGTAATAAAGCTTTTTTTGAGATAAGTCGGGGGCCCCTGCTTCTTTACTTGAGCCCTCCTTTGAGCGGGTGGCTCCCCGACTTTTTTTCGAATGTATCCTGCATCTGTTTGGGAACGACGTCTGATCCTTACGGTCGATATAATCGGATGTCGTCTATGTAAATTGTCCCTGAACCGCCGGAAGCCGCCAGGTCGGATTGAGTGCCCAGGCCGATGGCGATTTTGTCTACGTTCCCGAGGTTAATCCCCTGATCGGCAAAGGCCTGTAGCGAAATACGCCATTGCGTCCAATCGTCGATCGTGGCCGCCCCCGGATCATCGTGGGCCACCACCGCCGGCGAGCCGGCACTATTGGAGATCGCCACGTACAGCGGTTCGGCGGCATTGCTGGAAAGCCCGATATCCTGGTTTGTCCATTGCCCACTGACCGCACCGGTCGTCTGCACGTCGGAGAACATGGCTTGGCATATGACGCCGGCTGAATGTGACGTCAACGCCAGGCCGATATAGACGTTCGAGGACATCGGAATATTCTGCGGATTCCACGTCATCGACTGCCAGGTAGTGCCATTGCTCGAGTAGTAGCCTCTGAAGTTACCCGCGGCGTCACGTTCTATCCGCACCCGGTAAGGGGCCGTGATGGCCGTCTGGGTGCTGGATACGACATCGGTATCACTTGTCGCGTCGGCATCGGCGGTCATTCTCGCCTGGAACCGGCAGCCGTTGCCCGGTGTGATATAGACCGCGGCGAACTTCGAGCCTGGATCCAGCGTCTCGCGGATCATCACGCCGGCCTTGGCCCAGCCGTTCGTATTCTGAACGCTGAGCACCTGGGTTTCCATCGATCCGCTGCCGTTGAGCACCTTAAACGCATAGTGGAACTCATCGGCGGTCCCCCAGATGTCCGTCCCTTCCGCCGTGATCGTGTACGTACCGGCCGGGGCTTCCACGAAGCTGCCGACGGAGGCCGGAAGGCCGTGGAACCACAACGACAATTCCGTGATGCCCTCTTCGGTCCAGTCGCGCGTCGAGGTCAACGTCATCACGGCTTCCGAATTCGTGACGCCCGCTTCATTGTTATAGAACAGCGGCATGGCTTGTAAGCCGCCATGAACGGTCGCCTGCTCGGCATACGGAGGGAGCAAATAGCCGACCTGTGAGCCGTTATCGGCGACACCGAAACCGTCGATCCAGCTTTGCCAGATCGCTTCGTTGTCCGCGTCGTTATCGGTATAGCTCTCGAAGTCTTCGACAATCGCGAAACCAGCCGTCGTGAAGCTCCAAACGGGGCCCGTCCACGGACTGTCGGGATTGGTCTCGTTGACTTCATCCACGCGCCAATAGTAAGAGGTATCCCACGCAAGCTTGCCGGGTTCGAAATTCTCGTCACCGAGTGTTGTGGTGCCCTTGTACTCCGGCGAAGCCGTCGTGGCGTTCCTCACCACCTCCGAATCGGTTCCGAAGTATATCGCATGTGAAGCGGCGGGAACTCCGGCCGTCCAGGTGAGCGTGGGTGTCTGCGCCACATCCACTGCTCCGTCAGCCGGATTCGGGTTGCTGATACCGCCCTCGGTACCGAAGCTCCAGACGTTGCCTTTATACGTGGTACGGCCGTCAAATTCGTCCACACGCCAGTAGTAGAGCTTGGCCGCTTTGAGGGGACCGGGATTGTAGCTCGCCGTTCCTGAGGGAAGACCAACGGTCGCATTCGCGACGGTTTCAAAGTTATCTCCGAAGTAAACGGTATGTAATTTCGCTCCATAACCCGGCGTCCAGCTAAGCTGCGTATTGACAGAGACCGAATCCGCCCCATCGGCGGGGACGGGATTAAACGCCTCCATGGATGGAATCGTGAAGCTCCATACATCCCCTTCCCACGGGCTGTTGGGATTCTGATCGTTGATTTCGTCGACTCGCCAGTAATACGTTGTGCCCGGGACGAGGCCTTCCGGATAGGCATACCCCGGAAAACCGGCCAGGTAAAAGTTACTCATCTGGTTCCCTCTAAATGTGTCAGCCATCCCTTTGGCGACATCGTCGAAATTATCGCCCAGATACACATCGTGAGAGACCGCGGCACTTCCCGGCTCCCAGGAAAGGCTCACCCAGGTATCCTCGTGAATGGCCCCATCGGCCGGGATTGGATTGGAGGCGATATCAGGACTCGGCGGCGGCTCCTGGCCCAACCATATTCTATCGTAATAAGCACTGATATCACTGCCGCCGTGGTCAAAACACCAGTCGATGTCATCGTTGAACACCCCGGTTCCACCGACCGTTTCACCCGTATGTTCGTATTCGAAAGTAAATGTTTGCGGTTCGGTGGTGAGTTGAATTCCGGTCTGGCCCCAGAACGTCTGCCAGTTATACAACGTCCGTCCCATTAGTCTTACGTTAATGGTTCTCGGAGCGTCCGCTTTCGCCATGAAGCTGATCGTGTAGGTGACACCCTGCTCAAGCACCATGAAGGACTGATAAACCTGTAAAGAGCCTGTTGCACCGGGAGGAATGGCGACCATCATCGCATTGTCTCCCGACAGGCCGGCTCCCTGAACGACCGACAGACCGGTGAAATTGGCGGCTTCCCATAGCCACCAGTGGGTGTCCAGATTGCCCCCTCCCCCCGTCACGAACGGCTCATCAAACTCCCAATTGCGAATCTGATTTTGAGCGATGGCCGGCATTCCGGACAGCCCGAAAACCAAAACAAAAGAAACCCCCCAAAGCAATTTTCTGTACATAATAGCCTCCTTCTGAAATTGATAAATCATGTTTTTGAACGTATATTCATTATTGTTCATTCATATTCAGTTTACAAAGCAAGTTCCGGCTATGGATCGGATCGATACAGCCGGATGTCATCGATGTACACAGTCCCTGAACCTCCGGCTGATACGCCGCCTTTGCTACCCAGGCCGATTGCGATCTTATCCACGTTGCTCAGGTTAATGCCCTGGTCGGCCAAAGCCTGTAATGGAATGATCCACTCCGTCCATCCGCGTGACTGTGCCGCGACCACTTCATCATGGACAACGATTGCAGGCACCCCGGAGCTGTTGAAAACCGCCACGTACATTGGTTCGGCCGCATTAACTGAGCTGCCCTGGAACCACAGTGACAATTCCGTGACACTTGCCTCGGTCCAATCCCGCAGCGTCGTCAATGACATGGATGCTTCCGAATTCGATACGCCGGCTTCGTTGTTGTACATCAGCGGCATGGATTGGGAGCCGCCATGGATGATCGTTTGCTCGGCATACGGGGGCAGTAGATAACCAACCTGTGCGCCGTTGTCCGAAACGCCGAAACCATCGATCCAGGTCTGCCAGATCGCTTCGCCCGCCGCGTCATCATCGGTGTAACTCTCGAAACCTTCCACGAGAAGGTAGTCGCCCACCGTGAAGCTCCAGATGGGTCCTTTGACCCGATTGCCGTTATAGACGGCATCGACGCGCCAATAATACGTGGTGTCCGCATCGAGCAATCCGGCATCATAGCTTTCCGATCCGAGCGTTTTGGAACCTTGGTACTCGGGCGAGGCAATATCGGCGCTGCGCACGGCGTTCTTATCCAACCCGAGGTATAGTTGATGTGAAGCCGCGTTATCCGCCGGGGTCCAGCTTAGAATCGTCGCCATCGTCACATCGGCAGCGCCGTTGGCCGGCTGAGGATTTCCGACCGCGCCCGGCGTCGTAAAGGCCCACACGTCGCCTTTGTACGTGCCGAGACCGTCGAATTCATCCACCCGCCAGTAATACACCTTTTCCGCTTCGAGCGGACCGGGGTTATAGCTCGTTGTCCCTATCGGCACTCCGGCGGCGGCATTCGCCACGGTGTCGTACTCCTCACCGAAGTAAATCGTGTGCAACTTCGCACCGAATCCCGCCGTCCAGCGAAGGGTCACCGAGGTTTCCTCAAGTCCGGCGCCATCGGTCGGGTCGGGGTTGTAGGACGTCTTGGGCGGAATCAAGAAACTCCAGACCGGCCCTTTCCAGGGACTGTTCGGCTCCGCCGGATTGACCTCGTCGATCCGCCAGTAATACGTCGTTCCCGCCACAAGACCATCCGGGAAGGGATAGCCGGGGAAACCGGCGAGGAACATCGTGGTCGTCTGGTTGCCCTGGAATACACTCGAATCGTGTGTGGCTTCGCTGACGTCGTTGAAATTATCCCCTAAATAAATATCATGCGAGGTCGCGAATACGCCCGCCGACCAGGTCAGATTCACCCAGGTCGCTTCATGAAGCGCGCCGTCCGGGGGACTCGGGCGAAACGCGGTCGTACGCGGTTGGAGTCCGGCCTCAAAGCCCAGTTCCATGATGGCTTGGATTTGGCCCTGATCCAGCACCTCGTCGAAAATCAACACCTCGTCAATGGTACAGGATGCGTGCTCTCGCAAGCCGCCGTCGAGTGAATTGTAGTTGCCGTTAAGCGAAAATCGGCCCGTTCGATCCTCATGAACGAGAGCACCGGAGACGCTCGCCGAGTCCTCTCCCACGGATTCGCCGTTCCTGTACAGGACCATCGTATCCCCGTCATACGTGGCGGCCGCGTGAATCCATTCATCCAGGACGAAAGATTCGGGATCGGCCATTTGGCCGTTTCCGCCGGTCGTATTCAAGATGACTCGAAGATGATCATCGTTATTACCGTAGGTCATGGCGTAGGCTTCGCCGCCCGAGCTGCCTCTCTGCATCGATATAAGAACCTGCCAGTGTGAGAGGACCTCGTGAGGTTTGGACCAGACCATGAGCGTGATATCCTGTTCGACCAGAAGGACATCAGGGGTGGGCGAATCGAAATCCACGAACTCGCCGTCCTCAAACCTCAGGGCCGAGCCGAACATGGCGTCATTTCCTGAGACCCATTCGGCGTCGCCGACGAGGGTGCCCGTATTTTCGAAGCCTGACGAATCGCCGATGGTGGTGCCGCCGGCTTCGTCAAAGAGCCAGGCCCCTACCGCCGTCACCGTCTGCGCCGAAACACGCAGTGGCATGACAAGCGTCAAAATAAGTAGAATGAAACACATTGTTGTCAGTTTGAATCTTTTCATAATGCTTTCCTTCAAGTTCAGATGGTTCGTCGGGACGTGATTTAACTTCTTATCCGACAGAGTGACGAATTCGTTCCGGGTGATTTTTCGCGACGGGGTGCTTTAGGCGAAAACGACCTCCTTCCTTTCCAAAGCCGATGATGTATTCCGATTTAGCCGGTGAATATGCAGCCAATGAAATAAACAATGTCCGACGTTTTCAACTATCCTCTTTTATAACACATTCACCGCTCCGTCGTCAAGAAAAATCGCCCGGGGCGTGACAGGCGATCACCCAACCGGAGCCCGTAGAGAAACAACCTTCCATGTTCTTTCTATTTCCGATAATCAAGCTTTTCGGCCAGGAGCGATTTGAGCAATTCCATGGGCAGGCCCATGACGTTTGTCAGGCTCCCTTCGATCCGTTCGACGAAGGCGTCGCCGGTCTCCTGAATGGCATAGGCCCCGGCCTTGTCCCGCCAGGTGCCCCCTTTGACGTGCTCGGCGATCTGCCCGTCCGTCATGGGCTTGGGATAAACGGTCGTGACGTCGCTTTCGACCCGTTCGATAGAGTCGCAAAGCCGGACAATGGCCACGCCGGTGATAACCTTGTGCGGTGCGCTGAAGAGCTTTTTCGTGATGCGTTCGGCATCGTCGACGTCCATAGGCTTGCCGATGATCTCACCGGCAAAATCCACAATCGTATCGGCGCCGATCACCAACCGGTCCGGGTACATCGGGGCGACGCTTCTTGCCTTGGCCAAAGCCAACGTCTCGGCATAGTCACGAGTCGCCGTTGCGTGAGTCGAAAAAGCCGACTCATCAACATCCGGCTCGACAACCTCGAACGGATAACCGGCTTCACGCATTAATTGCCTTCGCCGGGGAGACGCCGATGCTAAAATAATTGGAGAAAGATGTTTTTCAACCATGGTTCCACTTATCTTATGACTGAACTTTTGCAAAACTCTTGTTATGAGATAATCACATCGTGTCGCGTGCATTTCCCCGGCTTGGCTCGGGACCGGCCTGTTCTGGGCACGAAACGGTGTGCGGTGCACACCCTACCGCGCGATCTGTTGGCAAAAGGCCAGATATTCTCTTTCGACCGGCCCGAAATCCCGACCGATATATTCATGAAATAATACCAAACCGATGAGATGATTCCATAACACATTTCGTGGAATATTTCTGTCGGCGGCGATTCGTTTGCTGACTTCGTCGAGCGGCCAATCGCCATGCAAACCATCTGCGAGTAGTCTCTCGTAAGTTCCGATGTGTCGGGCGCCACGTGTTTCACGCAAGAATCGAGCCAGGGCGTAGGATTGGCTATAAAACGCCATAACCGCCTCGGCCTGGTCGGTCGCCAGAACGTCGCCGGGATGCGTTGCAATCAAGTCTTCCAGCGGCATCATTTGGCCCTTCGCCAGCGTCCGTCTCAACGCGTCCAGACGGTAGGCATTATTCGATGGCTCAAAATAGTACGTCCCATTGATGCTTGTGTGGGCTTCGAAGAGCATCGCCACACCTTCATCGAGCCAACTCGGCAAACGAAACGTAAAATAGCGATCGCTGAATTGATGCCATCCCTCATGCCCGAGGACGCTCAGCGTGCGCTGCCAGCCGATATCGTAGGCCACACACGCCCTGTTGTAATAATAGGCGCCGGCTTTGATTTGACAGAAGATATCCGCCTGGTCGCCGGCAAAATCCCGTGTGAAATTCTCCCATTGCCGCCGATCGGCGAACAGATAGATCATCGATGTAGATTTTGTTTTAACCGGCTCGGGCAACTGATGGTTATAGGCCGCATAGGCCGACTCCATAAATCCGGGGATTTGGCAAAGGATCAACGGTTTCATGAGCGTTGTGAAGATTTCGTAGTGATCGGTGGTCAGCTTGAGGCCCGGCCCGTGTTGATTGGTCCAGACCTCCACATGGTTGAGGCCCGGCGGATTCGATTCCAACAGATACCTGTGCACGACGTTACAGGTGACCGGGCATTGAGCGATAGTTTGTTTTTTTGCGATATTATGGGGCGTACAGCCAAAGAGACATACAATCGCAATCATGCATAGCAGTGAAGGTCTTTTCACCACAACCCGTCCTCCAAAAAGCAGATAAGGGGATTTATCCCGGCAACCCACCGCTTTACCGGGATAACTCCGAGCCTGCCGAATCTCAAAGGATTCCCTCGCTGCCCTACCCATCGGCTCCATTCGGGAGTGAGTCCATAATATTTTGTCCACCTGGGCACTATTTTTCGTCTAAACTTGTGGTCGGCCGGACAAGACAGGTGTAACATATGAACGGGAGCATCCATGGACAGCCGAATAAAAAGTCTGTGTAAGCGTGCTTGCAGAGCAGATCACAGTGCGGCATGTGAACTGTTAAAAATCCATTACACAGACGTCTATGCCTATTTGAGGCGTCTTTGCGGAAACCAGGCAGATGCCGAAGATCTAACGCAACAGACCTTTTTGAAAGTGTGGTCCTCGCTCGGTAGTTTTACAGGTCGCAGCAAGTTCTCGACGTGGCTTCACAGGATTGCTCACAATACCTACATCGATTTCAAGCGAGGAAACGTCGGAAGCAACTTAGACCGTTCCGACCAATGGTGGGCCGAGTGCATAGACACACATCCAAGCCCCCTTGCAAATGTTGCCGAGCGCCAAATGGCCCGGCGGTTGTACGAGGCGGTGGACCAACTCGACGAGGACAAAAGACAAGTTGTACACCTGCACTATTACCAGGGTTTGTCAATAAGAGAAACGGCTAAAGTGTTGGGCATCGCAACAAGTACTGTGAAGTACCGACTTCGCGAAGTCCGTAAAATCCTCAGGACTAAATTCGGTGTCCGAGAAGCTATAACACAGCAAGAGCAAACGATTCCGTTTGTAAAAGGAGAATCATCATGACTTTCCAAAACAAGTTCGAAAAATATCTCAAGGCCGCTCCCAAGCCGTCGGTACCAGACGGCTTACTGGGCAAATTGCGGGCAGACATATCTTTCCATGATATGAAAATTCGTCAGTCCTCTCTACGCAGGTGGTTTGCTCCTGAGGGCCAATCAGTATCACCTTGGCGAGTAGCCGCAGCGGCGTTAATCACAGTTGCAGTCCTGCTGCCGTTGGGCTATGGCGCCACTAAGTTGATAAAACACTTTGCCGCCACATCCCAACTGCCCGCTATCAAGCTGGATTTTCCTGAAAGCGGCGCGCTGTCTCCAGATGGAAGGCACTTTGCCGGCATCACATGGGGTTGTGAATTGATCGTAGTTGACACCTCGACCGGCGAACAGCGGAACCTGGCTGTGAATGTTTTGGGCCCCGCCGTATGGTCTGCTGACGGAAGTGAAATCGCCGTGGTTAGTCAGAGTGTTGCTGGGAAGAAGCGAACCCTTATCGCGGTCTCACTTGAGACGGGAAGAACTCGAAATCTCATGGAAGATCCACCAAACGTTGAGGACTGGTCACCTGATGGGAGACTCATTTTGGCGGTGGAGCTGACTAGTAAGGCCGTCTATTCAGTGAAAAAGGTCAATCTCGAAAACAAGGAAAGAACCATCCTCGCCCAAGAGTCAGAAGTATGGCCTTATCCCTGTTTCTCTCCGAATGGTGATTGGATCAGCTATGTCACCAAGGAGGACCATGAATCTGTCCTGCACCTGCGAGATATCGACGGGACAAGCGATATCACATATTCGGACTTTCCGGGTGACATCAGCAAACCACTATGGTCGCCTGATAGCAGTTGCATTGTGTTCTCGGGTACGCAAAGAGGAATCAGTCGTCAATACAAGGATTTGTGGGCGATACGGATTCAAGGTAAGCAATTTGCAGGGGCACCTTTCCCGGTGGTTCCCGACGTTGAACAGATGGAGTTCTACAATTGGTCCCAGAATGGGCAATTGGCCTACAGAACTGGCTTTCGGCTTGGCGGAATATATACCTTGGCGGTGGACCGGCAAACAGGTAGAGCTACCGGACCGCCAACGCAATTAGTGCGGAGAGGCGGTCTTGGGAGTCATTGCTGGTCACCTGACGGAAAACAAATTGCCCTGGAAGACGGAAGTGACTTGAGTCTTATATCTACCC